>Ga0213872_10000006_pt1 | contig 249845 bp, 225 predicted proteins | sample VelepicomBERX_R2_FD_160071 | JGI IMG/M metagenome (GOLD analysis project Ga0213872, IMG submission 160071) | Rhizosphere microbial communities from Vellozia epidendroides in rupestrian grasslands, the National Park of Serra do Cipo, Brazil - RX_R2 | ecosystem: Host-associated > Plants > Roots...
CTTACCGCCATCGCACAAGGGTTCGCGCCCATCTCACGGGAGGGCCTTGTGCGGCACTTCGGGAAGCTGCCCGACCTGCTGCTCGTGAAAGGCAGCTCTGTGACCTGGTGCGAGGTCGAGTCCGCCGCCAAGCCTCTCGGCGAGTTGCAGAACTGCGCTCGCATCGCCGAGTTCGCCGGCGGCCCGTTCACCCCGTTCAGCAAGCTACGCCTGGAAAGGCTCGTGTTCGTCTTCGACGCCTCGCAAGGCCACGCCAGGCGTATCGAGCGTGCGGCAGAAGTGCAATGGCGGGCGCGTCCTCGACATGAGCGGGAGCGATTCGCGCAGCGCATCGACCTCGTGCACGTCGAGGTGCAACCGCCATTGCGCTGGTGCGGCATGCGTGAGGCGCCGCTCTGGTCTGGCCGCCCGGTGTTCGGCTTCGGTATAAAACCGGTGGCTGTACCAGACAGGTCTTCCGCTCGAGTTGCCAAAGTAGGCCTCCCACCCACTTGATTCAGCTCCTTGGCAGGAGACCTTACAGGCGGCCGCGAGGCCGCCTGTACTGGTTATCGGGCCCGTGTCTCAGCAGCCTTGGCAGCCATGAACTCGGCGAACCCCTCGACTGACGTGCCGGCCGCCGCCGCCATCGCCTCCAGCTTCTGCTGCCCCAGCATGGCTTGGCGCCCTTCAATCTTCGCCCGCATGCGCGTTGCGGTCGCCTTCGCGTGGTTATAGCGCTCGAAGGCTTGCACACTCTTGTGCCCGGTCACCAGTCGAATCTCGTCGGCAGGGACACCGTTCTCGATAGCAGCGCTGACGTGCTCATGGCGAGCATCGTGCGGCCTCGACTCCTTCTCGACCACGCCCAGTTTGCGGAGGGTCTTCCACCAGCCGCTGTAGTTGAACGGCTTCCACTTGCCGTCCTTGCCGGGCGTAGACCACACGAACGGGGACTCTGCATCACCCTCTTTGACCGCAGCCCAGACGAGTTGCTGCGCCAACTGGTCTCGCTGCCAGACGGTCAACGGGATGTAGCGTACCGGCGAAGTCTTCGTTCCTCTGAAACAGAGCAATTTGTCTTCAAGATCAACATCCGCCTTGGTCATCTTGGCCATTTCGCCGGGCCGCGCACCGAATTCTTGCTGAAGTGCGAAGTACCTGGCGGCCTCGCGTTCCTCGTCGCGCAGCTCCATGTCCATGAGCGCCCAGAGTATGCGTCCTTGCTGCAGCTTGCTGACGCGACGCTCCTCGGCTTGCTTGGCCGGACGTTTCATGCCCAGAAGCGGATTGCGCTGTATCCATGCTTGCTCGCGTGCGTAGTTCATGAGCGAGCTGATGGAAGCCAATTCCAACCGCACTTGGTTCGCCCCATAGGGCCGTTCTGACTCACCACGCTTGTACTTCGCCTTGCGTCGCTCCTGGCGGTACTGGACAAACACCTGCGGGCTGCCCTCGACATCGCGCAGTTTTAGTTGCCCGAGTCGCGCCAGCCAGTGCTTGGCCGTCCGCAACTCGCAGCGCTGCGTGCCGTCCGTCTTGTCGGTGAACGTGTCGCTGTCGATGTACTCGCTCCAAGCCTCTTGCAACGTCCGCGCATCTGCCGGGCGGGCCCCATAGCGCCGTTCCAGTTCGACGGCGCGCGCGTTGGCCTGCTCCTCGCTGGTGAAGTGCGCCTCATCGATGCGCGGCCAGTTCTGCCTGCGCACCTGGATGCGCCACTTCCCACTGGGAAGCTGCTTGGGTCGGATGAACGACGGGGTTGCCACCGGTGGCGGTGCGCCGCCGCTCTCGGCGTGAGGAATGTCACGTTCCATGTGCGTAGCTCCATGTGCAATGAATTGCACACGCGATGCACATCGGCGGCTACCGGCTCGACTTGAGGAAGGATGCCTCAATCGTGGCCGTTTCGTTCGATTTCTAGTGGTAGGCCTGGCGGAGATTCGAACCCGCGACCACGGGCTTATGAGGCCCTTGCTCTAACCGCTGAGCTACAGGCCCACGCGAAACCAACGAAATTATGAGTCCTCTGCTCTAACCAACTGAGCTAACGGCCCCCGCGCCTCACGGCGTGAAAGGGGCGCATTGTAGGTGGGCCGCCCGAGCCCCCGGACGACAACGCAGACTACTTCTGCGACAGCGCCTGGCTGATCATCCGCGACGTGATGTCCACGACCTGGATCATCCGGTCGTAGGCCATGCGCGTCGGCCCGATCACGCCGAGCGTGCCGACGATCTGGCCGTCGACCTCGTAGGGCGCGCTGACGACGCTGAGCTCTTCAAAGGGCACGACCTGGCTCTCGCCGCCGATGTAGATGCGCACGCCCTCGGCGCGGCTCGACACGTCGAGCAGGCGCATCAGCTGGGTCTTCTGCTCGAACAGCTCGAACAGGCGGCGCAGGCTGCCCATGTCGTGGCTGAAGTCCTGCACGGTCAGCAGGTTGCGCTCGCCCGCGACGATCAGGCGCTCCTGCTCGTCGCCGAGCGCCTCGCTGCTCAGCTGCACGGCCGCGCTCATCAGCGTGGCGATCTCGCCGCGCAGCGAGTCGACCTCGGCCTTGAGCCGCTCGCGCACGGCCTCGAGCGAGAGGCCCGCGTAATGCGCGTTCAGGCGGTTGCTCGCCTCGGCGAGCTCGCCCTGGCTGAAATCCTGCGCCGTGAACACGACGCGGTTCTGCACGTCGCCGTCGGGCGCGACCATGATCACGAGCACGCGGCGCTCGCCGAGGCGCATGAACTCGATGTGGTGGAACACGCTCGCCTTGCGCGGCGCCGTGACGACGCCGACGAAGTTCGACAGGCTCGACAGCAGCTGCGCCGCGCTCGCGATCACGCGCTGCGGCTGGTCGGGCAGGATCTGCGCCTCGAGCGAGGCCGAGGCCACATGCTGGGGCTGGGCCGTCAGCATGGTGTCGACGAACAGGCGGTAGCCGCGCGCCGTGGGGATGCGGCCCGCACTCGTGTGCGGGCTTGCGATCAGGCCGAGCTCCTCGAGGTCGGCCATCACGTTGCGGATCGTCGCGGGGCTCAGCTCGAGACCGCTGGCCTTGGACAGCGTGCGCGAGCCAACCGGCTGGCCGTCGGCGATATAGCGCTCGACCAGGGTTTTCAGCAGGGATTTGGAGCGATCGTCCAGCATGACTGTCATTCTAAAGACGCCGTAGCCCCGGGAGGCACGTGGTGTAATTCCCAGCATGGAACCCCCACGCTCACCCGCGCTGACGCTCGGCCTCGCTGCCCCCCAAGGGGGCTGTCAGTGGCTTCGGGCGGCCGGGCGCCACTGACATGACACCCCCACGCTCGTCCTCGCTGTCGCTCGGCTTCGCTGCCCCCCAAGGGGGCTGTCAGTGGCTTCGGGCGGCCGGGCGCCACTGACGCCATGGTCAAGCGCTTCCAGCACGCCGCGATCGTGGGGCGCCCGCAGTCCCGCGGGATCGGCCCCATCCTCGAAGACATCGCCGAGTTCGTGACCGGCCAGGGCCTCGACGTCTCTTTCGAGAAAGAGACCGCCGAGGACACCGGCATCACGGGCTTCGACGTGCTGTCGCGCGAGGAGCTCGGCCGCGCCTGCGACCTCGGCATCGTCGTCGGCGGCGACGGCACGATGCTCGGCTTCGCGCGCCAGATGGCGCCGTTCGGCCTGCCGCTCGTCGGCATCAACCAGGGCCGCCTGGGCTTCATCACCGACATCCCGCACGAGCACTACCGCGAGTCGCTCGCGCCCGTGCTCGCGGGCGACTACGAGCTCGAGCGCCGCTCGATGATCGAGGGCGCCGTGTGCCGCGACGGCGAGCCGATCTTCAAGGGCGTCGCGCTCAACGACGTGGTCGTGAGCCGCGGCGCGACCTCGGGCATGGTCGAGCTGCGCGTCGACGTCGGCGGCCAGCATGTCGCGAACCTGCGCGCCGACGGCGTGATCGTCTCTTCGCCGACCGGCTCCACGGCCTACTCGCTGTCGGCCGGCGGGCCCATCCTGCACCCGAGCATCAAGGGCTGGGTGCTCGTGCCGATCGCGTCGCACGCGCTCTCCAACCGCCCGATCGTGCTGCCCGACGTCGAGGTCAGCCTCGAGATCGTCGCGGGCCGCGACGCGAGCGTCAATTTCGATATGCAAAGCCTGGCGAGCCTGCTGCACGGCGACCGCATCACCGTGCGCCGCTCGGCGCACGAGGTCTGCTTCGTGCACCCGCTCGGCTGGAGTTATTACGCCACGCTGCGCCGCAAGCTGCGCTGGTACGAGGGAGGATAAGCCGGATGTTGCGGCACCTGAGCCTGAAGGATTTCGTGATCGTCGCCGCGCTGGAGCTCGACTTCGGCCCCGGCTTCGCGGCCCTGACCGGCGAGACCGGCGCGGGCAAGTCCATCCTGATCGACGCGCTCCAGCTCGCGCTGGGCAGCCGCGGCGACGCCGGCGTGGTCCGCGAGGGCGCGCCGCGCGCCGAGGTCGCGGCCGAGTTCGACACGCCCGCCGCGCTGCGCGACTGGCTCGACGGCGCGGGCTTCGAGCCCGCCGAGACCCTGCTGCTGCGCCGCGTGATCGACGGCCAGGGCAAGAGCCGCGCGTGGATCAACGGCAGCCCGGCCACGCTCGCGCAGCTGCGCGAGGCGGCCGACCACCTGCTCGACATCCACGGCCAGCACGCGTGGCAGGGGCTGACCAGGCCGGCCGCGGTGCGCGAGCTGCTCGACGCCTACGCGGGCCTGGACACGGCGCCGCTGATCCGTGCCTTCGCGGCCTGGCGCGACGCGTCCGACGCGCTCGAGCGCGCCCGGACCAGGAGCGCCGAGATCCAGACCGAGCGCGAGCGCCTCGCCTGGCAGATCGGCGAGATCGACAAGCTCGCGCCGCTGCCCGGCGAATGGGACGAGCTCAACGCCGAGCACCAGCGCCTCGGCCATGGCCAGGCGCTGATCGACGCCGCGCGCCGCGCGTCGGACACGCTCGCCGAGGCCGAGTTCAGCGTCGAGTCGCAGCTGTCGGCCGCGCTCGCCCCGCTCGAGGAAGTGCTCGACTTCGACGCCGAGCTCCAGGCGCCGGTCGAGGCCCTGCGCGGCGCGCAGGCGCAAATCCAGGACGCGGTCCACGAGCTGAGTCGTTACCTGAACGGCACCGAGCTCGACCCCGACCGCATGCAGCAGCTCGACGAGCGCGTCGGCGCCTGGCTCGCGCTCGCGCGCCGGCTGCGCCGCCAGCCCGCCGAGCTGCCGCAAGTGCTCGCCGACTGGCGCGCCGAGCTCGCGCGTCTCGACGCGAGCGCCGACCTCGCCCGGCTCGAGGCCGCGCTCGCGGCCGCGCGCAAGGCCTACGACCGCGAGGCCGCGGCCGTGAGCCGCGCGCGCAAGGCCGCCGCGCCCAAGCTCGGCGCGGCCGTGAGCCAGGCGATGCAGCAGCTCGGCATGGCCGGCGGGCGCTTCGAGGTCCTGCTCGCCGAGCAGGCCGAGCCGCAGTCCTTCGGCCGCGAGTCGGCCGAGTTCCTCGTCGCGGGCCACGCGGGCAGCACGCCGCGGCCGCTCGCCAAGGTCGCGTCGGGCGGCGAGCTGTCGCGCATCGCGCTCGCGATCGCCGTGACGACCTGCCAGCAGGACCGCGCGGGTGTCGCGACGCTGATCTTCGACGAGATCGACGCGGGCGTCGGCGGCGCCGTCGCCGAGACCGTCGGCCGCCTGATGAAGCAGCTCGGCCGCGAGCGCCAGGTGCTCGCGGTCACGCATCTGCCGCAGGTCGCGGCCTGCGCCGAACAGCATCTGGTCGTCGCGAAGCGCCTCGTCGGCCGCGCCACGCAGAGCGAGGTCCGGCCCGTCGCCGGCGAGCAGCGCGTCGCCGAGATCGCGCGCATGCTTGGCGGCGAACGCCTGTCGTCGACGAGTCTCGCCCACGCCCAGGAGATGCTCGCGAGCTCGGGCGACGCGGCGCAAAGCAGCAAGGTGAAGTCATGAGCGAGCAGAGCGACCCCAACACGCTGGAACCCCCGCCGCCCCATCCGGCCGCTGCGCCCGTCAGCGCCGCCGCCTTCAGCGGCCTGCCGCCGGGCTTCGTGCGCACCCAGGTCGTGCTCGTCACGGGCATGTCGGGCGGCGGCAAGTCGGTCGCGATGCACGCGCTCGAGGACGCCGGCTTCTACTGCGTGGACAACCTGCCGTCGGAGCTGCTGCTCGATTTCCTGCGCATCGAGCGCCAGCGCAGCATCGGCCGGCGCGTCGCGATCGCCGTCGACGTGCGCTCGGCCGGCTCGCTGCCGCTGCTGCTGCCGATCCTGCAGCAGCTGCGCGACGAGGGCGTGTTCGTGCGCTCGATCTTCCTCGACGCGCGTACCGACGCGCTGATGCGCCGCTTCTCGGAGTCGCGCCGGCCGCACCCGCTGCGCCAGGAGCCGGGCCTGATGCCGGGCCGCGACGACGAGCACCGCGCGCTGCTCGACGCGATCGCGCTCGAGCGCGGCCTGCTCGCCGAGCTGCGCGAGCAGAGCACCGTGCTGGACACCAGCCTGTTGCGCCCCGCGCAGCTGCGTGCCTGGGTGCGCGACCTCGTCGGCGCGTCGGGCGCGTCGCTGACGCTCGTGTTCGAGTCCTTCGCGTTCAAGCATGGCGCGCCGAGCGACGCCGACTTCGTGTTCGACGTGCGCGTGCTGCCCAACCCTTATTACGACCGCGAGCTGCGTCCGCTCACGGGCCGCGACCAGCCGGTCGCCGACTACCTCGCCGCCCAGCCCGAGGTCGGCGAGATGCTCGCGCAGATCCGCGCGTTCCTGCAGCGCTGGCTGCCGAGCTTCGCGTCGGACCAGCGCAGCTACCTGACCGTCGCGATCGGCTGCACGGGCGGCCAGCACCGCTCGGTCTATATCGTCGAGGCGCTCGCGCGCCAGTTCGCGAGCCACGGGCCGGTGCTCAAGCGGCACCGGGAGCTCGACGCGAAATAGATTTACCCGAGCAGATCGCCCCGCGACGCGCGCCGCAGGAACCACGCGAGCGTGCCGAGCGGGAACAGCAGCACGACGGCGACCAGCCACGGCACGACGGCGTCGCCCGCGCGCTTGAGCGCGACCGCCATGAAGCCGAAATGGCCGAGGATCGCCGCGCCGAGGCCGACGCCCCACAGCGTCAGCGCCGCGGCGTCCGGGTCGGCCTGGTTCGCCTGGTGGATCAGGAACCAGAAGCAGCAGCCGGCGGCGAGCAGGGCGACCAGCGCCGACTCGATCGCGTGGCGCAGCGGTGACTTCGCGGCGGGGGGCGAAGAGGCTTCAGCGTTCATGGATCAGCTTCTTGAGTGGGGCGGGCAGCGCGTATTGCGCGAGTGCCTCGCGCGCCACCCATTGTCCCTGTCCGCCGGCGCCTGGCAAGAAGTCAGGGGGGAGCTCGGCGCGGCGCGTGTGCAGCACCCAGTCGAAATGGGTCAGCGCGTGCTCGATGCGCGGCAGCACCTCGAGCGCCGCGCCGCCGAAGTCCGCGGCGGCGGCGGCGTGCAGGGCGGCCTCGTCGTCGAACATCGGCAGGCTCCACAGGCCGGCCCAGACGCCCGTGCCCGGGCGCTGCTCGAGCAGCACATGGCCGTCGCGCTCGAGCCAGAGCCACCAGTTCTCGCGCTTCGTGCGCTTGAGCTTGCGCGTGCGCACGGGGTAGCGCTGCTGCGTGCCGGCGGCCAGCGCGTCGCATTGCGGCGCGACCGGACAGGCGCCGCAGTCGGGCTTGCGCGCGCTGCACACGCCGGCGCCGAGGTCCATCAGGCCCTGCGTGTAGGCCGCCATGCCCTCGGCCGGCAGCAGGGCCGTGGCCTCGTCCCAGAGCGCGCGCTCGGCGCGCGCCTGGGCGAGGTCGCCGTCGAACGCGAGCACGCGCGACAGCACGCGCTTGACGTTGCCGTCGAGGATCGCGACGCGCTCGCCGAAGCAGAAGGCCGCGATCGCGGCGGCCGTCGAGCGGCCGATGCCGGGCAGCTCGGCGAGTTGGGCGGCCGAGCGCGGGAACGCGCCGCCATGGCGCTCGACGACGGCGAGCGCGCAGCGGTGCAGATTGCGCGCGCGGCTGTAGTAGCCGAGGCCGGCCCACAGCGCGAGCACCTCGTCGAGGCTCGCCGCGGCGAGCGCGCGCACGTCGGCGAAGCGCTCGAGAAAGCGCGCGTAATAGCCGAGCACGGTCGTGACCTGGGTCTGCTGCAGCATGATCTCCGACAGCCACACGCGGTAGGGGTCCTGCGTGCGCTGCCAGGGCAGGTCGTGGCGGCCGTCGCGGCGCTGCCATTGCACGACCGTGCGGCCGAAGTCGGGCTTGGCCGTCGCGCGGCTGGTGTCGGAACTCATCGGTTTTTTCAGCGCTTCTGACAGTGGGAGCAGAAATACGTGGCGCGCTGGCCCTGGACGATGCGGCGGATTTTCCCGGTGCCGCAGCGGTGGCAGGGCTCGCCCTCGCGGCCGTAGACCATCACCTGCATCTGGTAGCTGCCGGCGATGCCATGGCCGTCGCGGAAGTCGCGCAGCGTCGTGCCGCCGGCCTGCACGGCGCGGCCGAGCACGTCGCGCACGGCCGCGGCGAGGCGCTCGCAGCGCGGCCGGCTGACCGATCCGGCCGGCAGCCGCGGGTCGATGCCGGCGAGGAACAGCGCCTCGCAGGCGTAAATATTGCCCGCGCCGACGACGATGTCGCCGGCGAGCAGGGCCTGCTTGACCGCGACGCTGCGGCCCTTGAAGCCCTGGTGCAGCCAGGCGCCGTCGAAGCGCGGGTCGAAGGGTTCGACGCCGAGGCGCGCGAGCAGGCTCGCAGCCGGCTCTTGCGCGAGGCCTTCGGACCAGACCACGGCGCCGAAGCGGCGCGGGTCGGTCAGGCGCAGCAGGCCGCGGTCGCACAGCAGGTCGAAATGGTCGTGCGGGCCCGGCCGCGCGGCGAGCGCGTCGCCCGCAACGGCGGCGTGGAAACCTAGCGAACCCGACATGCCGAGGTGCAGCAACAGTCCGCCCGCATCATGTGCGGCCCGCTGCAGCGGCAACCAGATGTATTTGCCGCGGCGCCGGGCGTCGCCGATGCGCAGGCCGGCCAGGCTCTGCGGCGCGACGCCGAGCGGCCAGCGCAGCGGCTTGCCGACGCGCACCGCGCGGATCTGCGCGCCGGCGAGCGGATCGGCGATGCTTTGGCGCGTGACTTCGACTTCCGGCAACTCGGGCATGGCGGGCATCATATTCTTGAGAGAATCGGCGTCAGAGTTCTAGGAGTGCTTGTTCATGCCCCAACTGGTTCGTCGCAGCGGTCTTGTCGTGACGCTGCTGGCCCTCGGCCTCATGGCGCGGGGTGCGGCCCTGGCCGATCCGGCGGATGCGCCCGCCGCGGCCGCGTCCGCGCCTGAGGCGCCTGCATCGGCCGCCGCCGCCGCGGCGCCCGACGACGCGGCCTCGGCACCGGTGGACAACTCCAGCCTCGACGCGCAGATGTTCTTCCAGCTGCTGTACGGCGAGCTCGAGCTCGGCGGCGGCAACGCGGGCGCGGCCTACCAGGTGCTGCTCGACGCGGCGCGGCGCACCAAGGACGAGCGCCTGTTCGAGCAGGTCGTCGAGATCGCGCTGAAGGCCCACGCGGGCGACCAGGCGCTCGCGGCCGCGCGCGACTGGCGCGACGCCCACCCCGACTCGGTCAAGGCCAATCAGTCGGTCGTGCGGCTGATGGCCGCGCTCGACAAGATCGACGGCATCGTCGAGCCGCTGCGCAGCCTGCTCGCGCTCGCGCCGGCCGAGCAGCGCGTCGGCATGCTCGCGTCGATCCCGCTGCTGTTCCAGCGCTCGCCCGAGCCGGCCAAGGTGCTCGCGACGCTCGAGCCTTTCCTGGAAGAGCAGGGCAACCGGCCCGGCCTGCGCGACGTCTCGCTGTACGTGCGCGCGCGCCTCGCCATCGCGGCCGGCGACAAGGAGCGCGCGCTCGCGCGCGTCCAGGCGCTTGCCGCGAGCGCCCCGACCAACGGCGACGCCGTGCAGATGGCCGTCGAGCTGATGCCCACGGTGCCGCAGGCCGAGTCGATCGTGACCGACCGCATCGCCGCCGACCCGCAGAACACGACGCTGCGCCTCGCCTACGCGCGCGCGCTCGCGCGCATGCAGCGCACGGCCGACGCGACGCGCGAGTTCCGCCGCGTCACCGAGATGGCGCCCGACGCGTCGCCGGCCTGGCTCGCGCTCGGCGCGCTCGAGCTCGAGCAGCGCCATACGGCCGCGGCGCGGCCCGCGCTGCTCAAGTACCTCGAGCTCGTCCCCGAGGTCGACGGCCAGACGCCCGACGCCGGGCTCGAGTCGGTCGTCGGCGCGTCGAGCGAGGCGCGCCGCCAGGCCATGCTGATGCTGGCCCAGGCCGACGAGCAGGACGGCGACCTCAAGGGCGCCGAGGCCTGGCTCGCGAAGGTCAAGGACGCTGGCAACCCGGTCGAGCTCGCGTACCGCCGCGCGTCCCTGCTCGCGCGCCAGGGCCGGCTCGCCGAGGGCGTGAAGCTGCTCGACGCGCTGCCCGACAGCCCCGACGAGGCCGCGCGCGCCAAGCTGCTCGCGATCGCCCAGCTCAAGCGCGAGTCCAACGACCTCAAGGGCGCCTACGACTCGCTCGCGGCCGGCGGCGTGCGCTTCAAGTCCGACCCCGACGTGATCTACGAGCGCGCGATGCTCGCCGACCGCCTCGGCCACGACGACGAGATGGAAAAGCTGCTGCGCCAGGTCATTGCGCTCAAGCCCGACTACTACAACGCCTACAACGCGCTCGGCTACTCGCTCGCCGAGCGCAACACGCGGCTCGACGAGGCGCGCAAGCTCGTCGAGAAGGCACTCGCGCTCGCGCCGAACCAGCCCGCGCTGATGGACAGCCTCGGCTGGGTCGAGTACCGCCAGGGCCATCTGCCCGAGGCGCTCGACCTGCTGCGCAAGGCCTACGCGGCCTTCCCCGACGGCGAGGTCGCGGCCCACCTGGGCGAGGTGCTCTGGAAGTCCGGCCAGGCCGACGAGGCGCGCCGCGTGTGGGACGAGGCGCTGCGCCGCGAGCCCGAAAACGACACGCTCAAGGACACGATGACGCGCTACAAGGCCCAGCCGTGAGGGCCCGGCGCCCGATCGCCGCGCCGCGGCTCGCGGCCGCGGTTCTGGCGGCCATGCTCGCGGGCTGCGCGAGCGTCGCGCCGCGGCCGCCCGCCGACGCGGCCGCGAGCGCCGCGGCCGGCGAGCTGCACCTGAGCGGCCGCCTGAGCGTGCAGGTCGAAGGCGCGAACGACCGGCCGGGCAGCGGCGGCAACGCGAGCTTCGACCTCGGCGGCAGCCCCGCGCGCGGCGTGCTCGAGCTCGGCACGCCGCTCGGCAGCCTCGTCGCGCGCGCGCGCTGGGACCGCGCCGCGGGCGAGGCGCTGCTCGAGACGCCGGGCCACGAGCGCCGCTTCGACGACCTCGACGCGCTGACGCGCGAGATGCTCGGCGAGGCCGTCCCCGTCGAGGCGCTGTTCGACTGGCTGCAGGGCCGCGCCTGGGCCGGCGCGCCGAGCACGCCGCTGCCCGAGGCCGGCAACGTCGGTTTCGAGCAACTCGGCTGGCGCGTCGACCTGCGGCGTTACGCCGACGGGCTGATCGTCGCGACGCGCGGAGGCGACCGCGCGGTCACGCTGCGCGCCCATGTCGACGCGAAGGACTGAGCGATGGGCAGCAGTCTCAAGGCGCTCCACGACGTGCCGGCGCCGGCCAAGCTCAACCTGTTCCTGCACGTCGTCGGCAAGCGCGCCGACGGCTACCACCTGCTCGAATCGGTGTTCGCGCTCGTCGACTGGTCGGACACCCTGCATTTCGAGCGCCGCGACGACGGCGCGATCGCGCGCCACGACCGCGGCGACGCGCTGCCGGCCGACGACCTGTGCCTGCGCGCCGCGCGCCTGCTCCAGCAGGCCACGGGCTGCACGCTGGGCGCCGACATCCATATCGAAAAGCGCCTGCCGAGCGGCGCGGGCATGGGCGGCGGCTCGTCCGACGCGGCGAGCGTGCTGCTCGCGCTGAACCGGCTCTGGGGCCTGGGCCTGCCGCGCGCGCGCCTGCTCGAGCTGGGCCTGAAGCTCGGCGCCGACGTGCCGTTCTTCGTCGGCGGGCATAACGCGTTCGTTCAAGGCATCGGCGAGGTGCTCACGCCGATCGCGCTCGCGCCGCTGACGCTCGCGGTGCTGAAGCCCCCCGTGGGCATCCCGACCAAGGAAATTTTTTCCAGCCCTCGCTTGGCAATATCCGATTCTTCAGCTATAGTCGCGGGCTTTCCTGCTCACGAACTTGAAGCGATTGCAAGAGCAAGCGTCGAGAGATTTGTGGACCAGGGCAGAAACGATCTGCAGGCCGCGGCGATGGCGTTCGCGGCAGAGGTCGGACAAGCCCTGAAGCTGCTGGAGTCGGCAAGTTCGTTCAGTCCCACCGGGGCCGCGCGGATGACCGGATCGGGCAGCGCGGTGTTCATGCCGGTGAGTGGGGAGACGGGCATCTTGGACCAATCCATGGCGACCTTGCTGCAGGGCTGTCCTGCAGGTTGGATCGGAAAAATATGCCGCAGTCTGGACCGCCATCCGCTGATGGACTGGGCCGGGGACTGATAGAGTTTTGGGGCGCTGCTGCGAGGCAGTGTCCTGTGTAGGGGAGTCGCCAAGTTGGTCAAGGCATCGGATTTTGATTCCGACATGCGAGGGTTCGAGTCCTTCCTCCCCTGCCAAATGCTTCAAGAGAAACCCGCTGCCTAAGCGGGTTTCTTTCCTTCCGAGGGTCTAGCCGTGCTGCTCAACACCGTCCTCTTCACCGGTAACGCGAACCCCGTCCTTTCCCAGGAAATCGCGACCAATCTGGGACTCGAGCTCGGCAAGGCCGTGGTCGGGCGCTTCTCCGACGGCGAAGTCACCGTCGAGATCCAGCAGAACGTCCGCGCTCGCGACGTGTTCGTCGTCCAGCCGACCTGCGCGCCGACCAACGAGAACCTGATGGAACTCCTGATCATGGTCGATGCGCTCAAGCGCGCGAGCGCGCGCCGCATCACCGCCGTGATCCCCTACTACGGCTACGCCCGCCAGGACCGCCGCCCGCGCAGCACGCGCGTGCCGATCTCGGCCAAGGTCGTCGCGAACCTGCTCGAGACCGTCGGCGTCGAGCGCGTCCTGACGATGGACCTGCACGCCGACCAGATCCAGGGCTTCTTCGACATTCCGGTCGACAACATCTACGCGTCGCCGGTGCTGCTGTCGGACCTCAAGAGCCGCAACTACACCGACCTCGTCGTCGTCAGCCCCGACGTCGGCGGCGTCGTGCGCGCGCGCGCGCTGGCCAAGCAGCTCGGCTGCGACCTGGCCATCATCGACAAGCGCCGCCCGGCCGCGAACGTCTCCGAGGTCATGCACGTGATCGGCGAGATCGACGGCCGCAACTGCGTGATCATGGACGACATGATCGACACGGCCGGCACGCTCGTGAAGGCCGCCGAGGTGCTCAAGGCGCGCGGCGCGAAGAGCGTTTTCGCCTATTGCACGCACCCGATCCTGTCCGGCCCGGCGATCGAACGCATCAACGGCTCGCACCTCGACGAGGTCGTCGTCACGAACACGATCCCGCTGACCGCCGCCGCGAAGAGCTGCTCGAAGATCCGCCAGCTGTCGGTCGCGTTCCTGTTCGCCGAGACGATCCGCCGCATTTCGGACGGCGAGTCGGTCACGTCGCTGTTCTCTGAACAGAACAACAATTTCTGATTTTCTGAGGCCTCGCGCTCGCGAAGCCTCGAAACCGCAAGAGCCTGGTCGCGGGCCTTGCAAACCGGGATGCCATGGGGGCATGCCGGCCAACTTTGGAGTTAGCTATGAAATTCGTCGCTTTCGAGCGCAAGCTGCAGGGGACCGGAGCGAGCCGCCGCCTGCGTATCGCCGGCAAGGTGCCCGGCATCGTCTACGGTGCCGGCGAGCCCACCAACATCGAGCTGGACCACAACGCGCTGTTCCACGCGATGAAGAAGGAAGCCTTCCACAGCACCATCCTCGAGATGGAAGTGGACGGCAAGGTCGAGCAGGTCCTGCTGCGCGACTACCAGATGCACCCGTACAAGCAGCAAGTCCTGCACGTGGACTTCCAGCGCGTCGACAACACGACCAAGATCACCAAGAAGGTGCCGCTGCACTTCACGGGTGAAGCCGAGTCGGTCGCCGTCAAGACGGACAAGTGCACGGTCAGCCACATCATCACCGAGCTGATGATCACCTGCCTGGCGAAGGAACTGCCCGAGTTCATCGAAGTCGACCTGTCGACGCTGACGATGGGCCACTCGCTGCACATCAACGACATCAAGCTGCCCGCCGGCGTCAAGCCGGTCGTGCACGGCAAGCCGAACCCGGCCGTCGCGACGGCCGTGCCGCCGGTCGCCGAGGAAATCGTCGCCGCGCCGGTCGCCGTCGTCGACGACAAGAAGAAGGGCAAGGGCAAGAAGTAAGCCCTCGGGTCCTTCTTTCCACCTTCAAACGCCCCGGCCCGTCCGGGGCGTTTGTCTTTCCGCGCCACAATCGGCCGCATGACAGCGTCGATCACCGAGCGCGAATACGGCCGCCTGCCCGACGGCCGCGCGGTCCGCGAATACCGGCTCGACAACGGCGCGGGCCTCGTGCTCACGGCCCTCGACCTCGGCGCGACGGTCACGCGCCTCGAGGTGCCCGACGCGAACGGCGCGGGCGCGAACGTCGTACTGGGCCTGCCGGCGCTCGCCGACTACCTGCGCAATCGCTCGCAGCTCGGCAACGTGCTCGGCCGCTACGCGAACCGCATCGCGAACGCGCGTTTCGAGCTCGACGGCCAGGTCCACCAGCTCGACGCCAACGACGGCGCCCATTGCCTGCACGGCGGCCGCGCGGGCTTCGGCACGAGGCTGTGGCAGGCCGCGGCGCAGGGCCCCGACTCGCTCGGCCGCGTCGTGCTGCTGCTGCGCTACGCGAGCGCCGACGGCGAGATGGGCTTCCCGGGCGAACTCGAGGTCTACGTGCGCTACACGCTCGCGCGCAATTCGAGCTGGCGCATCGACTACGAGGCGCGCACGAGCGCGCCGACGGTCGTGAACCTGAGCTCGCACGCCTATTTCAACCTCTCGGGCGGCGCGCGCCCGGCGCTCGACCAGCAGCTGCAGATCCACGCGAGCCGCTACACGCCCGTCGACGCGGGCCGCATCCCGATCGAGCACCGCGACGTGGGCGGCACGCCCTTCGACTTCCGCGCGCTGCGCACGATCGGCACGGCCGCGGACCACGACCACAACTACATGCTCGACGAGGTCGCGCCGAACCGGCTGAGCCCGGTCGCGCGGCTCGCCGACCCGGGCTCGGGCCGCGTGATGGAGCTGTTGAGCACCGCGCCGGCCGTGCAGCTCTACAGCGCCTTCCACCTGAACGGCAGCTTGATCGACGCGCAAGGCCGACCGCTCGACCGCAGCGCGGGCATCTGCCTCGAGACGCAGTTCCCGCCCGATGCGCCGAACCGTGCGCCGGGCCCCGACTGGCCCTCGACCGTGCTGCGCCCGGGCGAGGTCTGGCGCTCGAGCACCGTCCATCGTTTCGGCCTGCTGTGACAAAGCAACGCTTCCGACGCCCGCGTCACGCCGGGGTCATGCGCGTTTCATGTTTCTTTGCAAACATGGGCCATGCCGCCCATTCGCAAGCTGCTGGCCGCGCAGTTCGTCTCCAGCCTGGCCGATAACGCGCTGCTGATCGTCGCCATCGCGCTGCTCAACGCGCGTGGCCTGCCGCCCTGGTGGGCGCCGCTGCTCAAGCTCTGTTTCACGATCGCCTACGTGCTGCTCGCGCCCTGCGTCGGCGTCTGGGCGGACCGCGTGTCCAAGGCGCGGCTGATGGGCTGCATGAGCGTGCTCAAGCTCGTCGGCGCGCTCGCGCTCGTCGCGGGCGTGCACCCGGTCGCCGGCTACGCGCTGGTCGGCCTCGCGTCGGCCGCCTACGCGCCGGCCAAATACGGCCTCGTGACCGAGATCGTCTCGCCCTGCGGCCTCGTCGCCGCGAACGGCGCGCTCGAGGTGTCGGTCGTGCTCGCGGCGCTGATCGGCACCGGCCTCGGCGGCGCGCTCGTCGGTCCCTGGCTGGGCCTCGACGCGGCGCTGTGGGCGATGGTCGCGCTCTACCTGCTCTCGGTCGCGCTGAACCTGTTGATCCCCGACAGCGGCGTGCGCCATCGCGTGCCGGTCTGCGGCCTCGGCGCGCTGCTGCGCGAGTTCGCCTGCGACAACCGGCGCCTGTGGGCCGACCCCGAGGGCGCGCTGTCGCTGGCCGTGACGACGCTGTTCTGGGGCCTCGCGGCGACGCTGCAGTTCGCCGTGCTGCGCTGGTCCGAGGACTGCCTGGGCCTGCCGCTGCACGAGGCGACGGGCCTGCAGCTCGCCGTCGCGCTCGGCGTGATCGCGGGCGCCGCGCTCGCGGGCTGGCTCGTGCCGCTCTCGAAGGCGCGGCGCGTGCTCGGCTTCGGCCTCGTGTTCGGCCTCGCGATGCCGCTGATCGCGCTCTTGCGCGAGCCGCTGCCCGCAGCGCTGCTGCTCGCGCTCGCGGGCATGAGCGCGGGCCTGCTCGTCGTGCCGCTCAACGCGCTGCTCCAGCACCGCGGCGCGCTGCTGCTGACGGCCGGCCGATCGGTCGCCGTGCAGGGCTTCAACGAGAACGCGAGCATGCTCGCGATGCTCGCAGGCTACGCGCTGCTGATCAGGCAGGACGTGCGCGTCGACGCGCTGCTGTGCGGGCTGGGCCTGATCGTGGCCGCAGCGATGGCGCTGCTGATGCTGCGCGGCCGTCCGCGCGCCGGCCGCACCGGCGTCAGGCCCTCATAAGCGCGCATTTCGGGCCGGCGCCGGGCCGCTCCCAAGCCGGCCCGCCAGAGGTGGTCTGCGGCTCAATGCCGCTGGCCACTTCGTCCCCCCCGGGGGACCGCCTGGGCTTGCCCGCGTCTAGCGGCAAGCCCAGGCGAGGGGCTTCATCTCATGCCTTGGCCATGCGCGGCTGCAGCCGCGCGCCGATGCCCGGGCGCTCCATCGCCATGACCAGCGCGTCCTCGAAGCGCGCGACGATGCGCTCCCAGCTCAGGCCCTCGGCGAGCGTGCGCGCGTTCGCGCTCATGCGGCCGCGCTCGGCCGGCTCGTTCGCAAGGCGCGTCGCGAGCTCGACCGCGGCCGCGCAGAACGCGGCGTTGTCGTCGCAGGGCGCGCGCAGGCCGTGCACGCCGTCCTGGATCAGTTCGGCCGCGGCCGCGTAGTCGAACGCGACGACCGGCAGGCCGCTCGCGAGCGCCTCGGTCGTGACGTTGCCGAAGGTCTCGGTCAGGCTCGGGAACAGGAACAGGTCGGCCGAGGCGTAATGCGCGGCGAGCTCGGCGCCGCGGCGCTGGCCCGCGAAGATCGCGAACGGAAAGCGCTGCTGCAGCGACTCGCGCGCGGGGCCGTCGCCGACGACGACGAGCTTGGCGCGCGGCACGGCCTGGCGGATGCGCTCGAAGGCCTCGAACAGCAGGTTCAGGTTTTTCTCCGCCGCGACGCGGCCGACGCAGGCGACGACGAGGTCGTCGGGCGTCGCGCCCCATTCGGCGCGCAGCGCGGCGCTGCGGAACGCGGGCGCGAAGCCGATCGTGTCGACGCCGCGCGAGACCACCGACAGGCCGCGAAAGCCCCGCTCGGCGAGCTCGCGGCGCAGGCCTTCGGTCGGCACCATCGTGCAGTCGCAGCGGTTATGGAACTTGCGCAGATAGGCCATGATCGGCTTGTTCAGCCAGCCGAGGCCGTAATGCGAGCTGTAGGCGTGGAAGTTGGTGCGGAAGTCCGACGCGACCGGCAGCTTGAGGTGCTGGGCCGCCTGCAGCGCCGACCAGCCGAGCGCGCCTTCGGTCGCGATATGCACGACGTCGGGGCGCTGCAGCGACCACAGCTGGACGAGCGCGCGCTTTGACGGCACGCCCATGCGCAGCTCGGGGTAGCGCGGGATCTTGAGGCCGCGCGTGAGCACTTCCTCGACCTTGGGCTGGACGGGCGTGCGCGCCTCCTGCTCGGGCTTCTGGCGCGGGCGCACGAGCTGGACACCATGGCCGCGGGCGTTCAGGCCCTCGACGACGCGCGCCATCGTGCTCGCGACGCCGTTGACCTCGGGCGGCCAGGTCTCCGTCACGCAGGCCACGCGCAGGGTGCGGCGCGCGGCCGGGAAGTTATCGATCACGAGGGCAGCGTCCATGCACGAATGCTCGCAATCCTTCGCAACAATTCGATGACAGTCGCGTCGTCACGGATTTTTAATGCGAGCTTGTCAGGATCGCGTCGCCCGGCACAGGGCTGCAACGAGGATCAACGTGAACAATCTGCTCGAGACCCTGCGGGTCCAGCGCTGGGACGACCACCGCTACTACCACCACAGCCGCATCAACCAGAGCCTGCACCTGCTCAGCGCGATCAGCTTCGTGATCGCCTACGGCATGCTCTTCATCGACCCGGCCCTGGCGGCCGTGCTCGCCTGGTGCGTGTCGATGACGAGCCGCCAGGCCGGCCATTTCTTCTTCGAGCCGCGCGGCTACGACGAAGTCAACCAGGCGACCGACGCCTACAAGGAAGAAATCAAGATCGGCTACAACATCCAGCGCAAGATCGTGCTGATGTCGATCTGGGTCGCGATCCCGCTGCTGCTCTGGGCCAGCCCCTCGCTGTTCGGCCTGATCGAGCCGGCGGAAGGCTTCATGGGCTTCGTCCACCATGTCGGCCTCGCCTGGCTCGCGCTCGGCGCCGCCGGCCTGCTGTTCCGCGTCGGCCAGCTGTGGGTCCAGCAGAGCCTGCTGCAGGGCCTGGCCTGGATGTTCAAGATCCTGACCGACCCCTTCCACGACATCATGCTGTACCACCGCTCGCCGCTGTACCTGCTGCGCGGCCAGCTGATCGACCCGATGGACCACGTGCAGGCGCACCGCGCCTGATCCACGCGCTGCGTCAGTAGTAAAAGGCCCCGTCGTCGCCGACGGGGCCTTGCCTTCACCCCACCATCCTGCCGAGCATCTCGCGCAGCACGCTGCGCCGGATGCTCTTGTTCGTGAGCGCCGCGTCTTGGCACCACCAGCCGTCACTCTGCATCGCCAGGCCCGCGGCCTTGAAGCGCTCGAGCACCTGCTCGAACTCGGCGTCGCCGTAGTTGTGGCTGAAGATCAGCCGGCCGGTGCCGACCCAGGACAGCGCGATGCCGGCCTCGCGCAGGTAGTACTGGAACATCCAGTTGTAGCGCGACGGCGTCGTGTACGACAGGGTCCAGATGCTCGCGAGATTGGCCGCGCGCACCGGCAGGCCGGCGTCGGCCATGGCCTTGTCGAAGCGCTCGCGGCGCGCGTTCCAGCGCGCGTCGAGGCCGTCGTACAGCGCGCGCACCTCGGGGAGCTGCAGGCGGTCGAGGAAGGCCTTCATCGCGCCCATCACGTAGGGGTGGGCGTTGAAGGTGCCGCGCGCGAAGCACAGGTCGGCCGGGCGCTCCTCGCGGTAGCGCTTCATCAGGTCGCTGCGGCCGCAGACCACGCCGACCGGCAGGCCGCCGCCGAGCGTCTTGCCGTAGGTCACGAGGTCGGCGTGCACGCCGAAGTACTCCTGGGCGCCGCCCGGCGCGAGCCGGAAGCCGACGAAGACCTCGTCGAAGATCAGCACGATGCCACGCGCGGTGCAGACCTCGCGCAGCTCCCTGAGCCAGGCCGCGTAGGCGGCCTTGTCGACGCTGCTCGGCTTGCGGCTCGAGTCGATCAGGCTCGAGTCGCCGGGCGCGTTCGCGTTCGGGTGCAGGGCCTGCAGCGGGTTCACGAGCACGCAGGCGATGTCGCGGCGCGTGCGCAGCACCTGCAGGCTCTTCGCGTCGAGGTCCTTGAGCGTGTAGGTCTCGCGCGGCGGCAGCGGGTTGCCGGGGCCCGGCTGAACGTCTTCCCACCAGCCGTGGTAGGCGCCGCAGAAGCGCACGAGGTGCTTTTTGCGCGTGTGGTAGCGCGCGAGCCGCACGGCCTGCATGACGGCCTCGGTGCCGCTCATGTGGAAGGACACCTCGTCGAGGCCCGAGATCTTCTTGAGCTGCGCGACGTTGTCGAGCACGCAGGGGTGGTAGGCGCCGAGCACGGGGCCCAGGGCCTGGACCGTCTCGACCGCCTCTTTGATGCACTCGCGGTAGAAGTCGGTGCCGAACACGTTGACGCCGTAGGAGCCGGTCAGGTCGTAGAGGCGGTTGCCGTCGAGGTCCTCGAACTCGACGCCGTCGGCCGCGCGCAGGAACGCGCCGACGCCCAGGCGCGTGCGCAGGTAGGGGCTGAACTGGAACGGCACGCGGTAGCTGCCCGTGAACTTGAGGTCCGAGATGCCTTCGCGCGCCTCGGCCGTCGCGGCCAGGCTCTTCGCGTAGCGCGTCGCGTATACGGCCGCGAGGCGGTCGAGGCCCGCGCGGCGGCGCGCGACGATCTCGTTGCTCGCGCCGTCGGCCGCGAAGAAGCGCGCCTCGTCGTAGGCGTAGCCGGGCAGCAGGCGCGCGAGCCGCTTGGCCATGCGCGAATGTCCGGCCAGCGAGCGATGCTTGGCACGCGAGAGTTCAAGCCGGCGCTTGGCCTTCGGCGCGAGCAGCGCGAGGGTGGCCAGGGCCAGGGCGGAGAGGGCAAGGGTTTCGTCCATGCGACCAGTTTTGCTTGGTCCTTTGACGCGCAAATGACATGTAAATGAAACAAAAATGTTGAAAAACCTTTTTCAGCAGGAAGACCTGAATTTCCTGCTCACCAACCGGGTTCCGCGGCTCGCGCTCACGCGCTTCATGGGCTGGTACGCGGGCATCCAGAGCCCCGCGCTCACGCGCGCGTCGATCGCGGTCTGGAAGCTGTTCAGCGACCTCGACCTGTCGGAGGCGCGCGAGCAGCGCTTCAAGTCGCTGCGCGACTGCTTCACGCGCAGCCTCAAGCCGGGCCTGCGCCCGGTCGACATGCGCCGCGAGGTACTCACGAGCCCCTGCGACGCGATCGTCGGCGCCTGCGGGCCCGTCGCGGGCCGCGAGGTCTTCCAGGCCAAGGGCTTCCCGTACTCGATGGACGAGCTGTTCGGCACGAGCCAGGACGCGAGCGCGTTCGAGGGCGGCCTATTCGTCACGCTGCGCCTGACGAGCAGCATGTACCACCGCTTCCACGCGCCGGCCGACCTGCGCGTCGAGCACGTAACCTTCCATAGCGGCGACACCTGGAACGTGAACCCGATCGCGCTCGAGCGCGTCGAGCGGCTGTTCTGCCGCAACGAGCGCGCGGTGCTGCGCACGCGGCTCGCGTCGGGCCATGAGCTGGCCCTGGTGCCGGTCGCCGCGATCCTCGTCGCGAGCCTGCGCCTGCACTGCGTCGACGCCCAGCTCGACGCGCGCTGGCGCGGCCCGCGCGAGCTGCCCTGCGACGTGAGCTACGCGAAGGGCGACGAGATGGGCTGGTTCGAGCATGGCTCGACGATCATCGTGTTCGCGCCCAAGGGCTTCGCGCTCGCTGACGGCCTCAAGCAGGGCCAGCGGATCAAGATGGGCGAGCCGCTGCTGCGCGCGCCGGCCTGATCCCGCCGGCTCAACGCGCCGGCGGCGGCGGGGCGGGCGGGCCGGCGTGGGTCACGCGGGTGCGGCCGGCCGAGGTCACGAGCATCACGGCGTCGCCGGGCGCGAAGACCTCGGCGCCCTGGCCCTGGATGATCGCGCGGCGCTCGCCGTTGCGCAGCTGGACGATGATCTCGAGGCCGTTCTGCTGGGTTGCGTTCTTCTCGACCGCGTTGCCGACGACGGCACCGACGATCGCGCCGATCACGGCGCCTGCGGCCTGGTCGCGGTAGCCGCCGACCGAGGAGCCCGCGACCGTGCCGACGGCGCCGCCGGCCACGGCGCCCATGCCGCTTTGCTGGCCGCCGACCGTGACCGGACGCACCGAGATCACGGTCGCGTCGAGCACCTGGCCCATGCGGCCGGTTTCATACTGGCTGACGACATCGGGGTTGGCGGTCACGCAGCCGCCGAGCAGCGTGCTCAGCGCCAGGGCGGCCGCCACACTCACGGCGCTGCGGAAAAGGATGCGGTTCATGATCAAGCTCCAAGGGCAAGCAGTTGCCCAACGCCCGTCATCTTGCCAGGGTTGACCGGGCAACAGGACTTTACGCCCGCGCAACCCCGGCTGCCTCGCGGGCGCGGACGCGCCGTGCCGGGCCCCGACGGGCGCCGTGAATATTGCCGGATTGCCGTGCCGCGGCATTCGTTTCCCTGACGGGGAAACTAAATTGAAAACTCCATGAAGCCTAGTATCTAAGGCACTCATGACGCGGATCAATTGTCATCGTCGATGGCCGTTTCGACACCTGTGGCGAGGTTTGTAGGCTCGCTAAATTAACGCCAGCAAAATATTATTTTCTGGCTTTAATGGGTATCGAGGGAGCATTGTTTCGCCCCGAGGTCATGCAGGCGAAATCCGCTGACTGGCTGGGCACCATCCGCATCGCGAGGCCGCCCGATTTCGCCTGGGTGACGGGTATCGCGGTGCTGCTCGGCGCTGCGCTGCTCGCCTATGGCGTGCTCGGACAGGTCTCGCGCAAGGAGCGGCTGCCGGGGCTCGTCGTGCCCCAGGGCGGGCTGCTGCAGGTCGCGGCGCCGCAGGCCGGCACGGTCGCCGAAGTCCTCGTGCACGAAGGCGACTGGGTCAAGGCCGGGCAGGTGCTCGTGCGCGTGCAGACCCCGCGCACGCTGAGTTCGGGCGGCGAGGCCGCGCTGCTCGCCGAGCAGGCGCTCGCGCAGCGCCGCGCCGGGCTCGAAGCCGAGCGCCGGATCACCGAGCAGCAGGCGCAGGCGCGTCGCCTCGCGCTGCAGGACCGGCTGCGCAGCCTCGTCGCCGAACAGCGCCAGGCCCAGGGCGAGCTCGAGGCCTCGCAGCTGCGCGTCAAGCTCGCGCAGAAGAACCTCGAGCGCTACGCCGAGCTTGCGAAGGGCGGCTTCGTCGCGCCGGTGCAGGCGCAGTCCAAGGAGGAGGACCTGCTCGACATCCAGCTGCGCGAACGCAACGCGCAGCGCGGCCTCGAAGGCCTCGCGCGCGACATCCGCAGCGCCGAGTCCGACCTGCAGGCGGCCACGCTCGACGAGCAGGCGTCGCTGTCGCAGCTCGACCGCGCGATGGCGCAGCTGAGCCAGGAGCGGGTCGAGGAGGAGGCGCGCGACGGCCTCGCGATCACGGCGCCACAGGCCGGGATCGTCACGGCGCTGCTCGCGCTGCACGCCGGGCAGGCCGTGACGCCGGGCCAGGCCCTGGTCTCGATGGCGCCGCAGGACGCGCCGGGCTCGGCGCCGCTGCAGGCCCAGCTCTACGCGCCGAGCCGCACCGTGGGCTTCGTCGCGCCCGGGCAGGCCGTCTGGCTGCGCCTGGCCGCGTTCCCGTACCAGAAGTTCGGCATGCTTGCCGGCGTGGTGACCACCGTCAGCCAGAGCCCGCTCGCGCCGCAGGACCTGCCCGCGGGGGACGCCCAGTCGCTGCTGGCCGCCTCGGGCTCGCAAGGCCCGCTGTACCGGGTCAACGTACGGCTCGACGCCCAGTCGATCAATGCATTCGGCCAGGCCCAGGCGCTCAAGCCCGGCATGGCGCTCGACGCCGACGTGGTGCAGGAGAAGCGCCGCGTCTGGGAATGGCTGTTCGAGCCCGCGCTCGCGGTCCTGCGGGCGCGCGCGTGACGGGATCGGGGAGCGAAGCGATGCGAACCATCCTGCAATCCGAGACGGCCGAATGCGGCCTGGCCTGCCTGGCCATGGTGTCGGGCGCGCACGGCCTGCACGCCGACCTGTCCGAGCTGCGCCGGCGTTTCTCGCTGAGCCTCAAGGGCGCGAACCTGCAGCAGATCATCCAGCACGCGGCTGCGCTCGGCTTCACGGCGCGGCCGCTGCGCCTCGAGCTCGAGGAACTCGGGCAGCTCCAGGCGCCGTGCATCCTGCACTGGGACCTCGACCACTTCGTGGTCCTCAAGAAGGCGACGACCCGGCATGTCGTGATCCTCGACCCGGCGCTCGGCGAGCGGCGCCTGGCCCTGGCCGAGGTCTCGCGGCATTTCACCGGCGTGGCGCTGGAGCTCAGCCCGAACGCCGAGTTCAAGCCGCAGAAGCCGGCGCCGCGCGTTTCGCTCGGCGCGCTGACGGGGCGGGTCCGCGGGCTCAAGCGCTCGCTCGCGCAGATCCTGGCGGTCGCGCTCGTGCTCGAGCTGTTCGCGATCGTCGCGCCGCTGCTCAACCAGCTCGTCGTCGACGACGTGCTGAGCTCGGGAGACACGCAGCTGCTCGGCGTGCTCGTGATCGGCTTCGGCCTGCTGCTGGTCGTGCAGACAGGCGTCGGCCTCGCGCGCTCGTGGATGGTGATCCTGCTCGGCCAGACCCTGTCGCTGCAATGGCTGGGCAATATGTTCGCCCACCTGATCCAGCTGCCGGCGAGCTTTTTCGAGAAGCGCCATCTCGGCGACATCACCTCGCGCTTCGGTGCCGTCGGTGCGATCCAGCGCACGCTGACGACCGCCGCGATCGAGGCGGTGCTCGACGGCCTGATGGCGATCGCCGCGCTCGTCATGATGCTGCTGTACGCATGGCAACTCAGCGTGATCACGATCGTCGCCGTCGCGGCCTACGGGCTGCTGCGCTGGGCCGCCTACCGGCCGTTCCGTGAAGCGGCGGCCGAACGGCTCGTCATCGCGGCGAAGGAGAACAGCCATTTCCTCGAGACGCTGCGCGCGATCACGCCGCTCAAGCTGTTCGGGCGCGAGCAGGAGCGCCGTTCACGCTGGCAGAACCTGGTCGTCGAGGTCCAGAACCGCGACACGCGCACGGCCAAGATGAATATGTGGTTCGGCATCGCGAACACCTTCGTCTTCGGTCTCGAGAACCTGCTGGTCTTCTATTTCGGGGCGAAGCTGATCCTGCAGGGCCAGCAGGCCGGCCTCGTGACACTGACGGTCGGCATGCTGTTCGCGTTCACGAGCTACAAGGGGCAGTTCACGAGCCGCGTCTCGGCGCTGATCAACTACGGCGTCGACCTCAGGATGCTGGGCCTGCACGCCGAGCGTCTCGCCGACATCGCGCTCGAACCGCCCGAGCGCGACGACCTGCCCGACAGCGATCTCGCGCACCTCGCGCCCGGCCTCGAGCTGCGCAACGTGAGCTTCCGCTACGCGGATGGCGAGCCCTGGGTGCTGCGCAACGTCGACCTGTGCGTCGAGGCCGGCGAGAACGTCGCGATCACCGGGCCGTCGGGCGCGGGCAAGACGACGCTGCTGAAGATCGCGCTGGGCCTGCTCGCGCCGACCGAAGGCGAGGTGCTCTACGGCGGCGTGCCGATCAGGCACCTCGGGCTCGCCAACGTGCGGCGACGCATCGGCACGGTCATGCAGGAGGACGCGCTGCTGACCGGCAGCCTGCTCGACAACATCTGCTTCTTCGATAGCCGGCCCGACCCCGCATGGGCGGTCGAATGCGCGAAAGCGGCGCAGTTGCACGAAGAGATCTGCCGCATGCCGATGGGCTACCAGACGCTCGTCGGCGACCTCGGCTCGGGGCTGTCGGGCGGCCAGAAGCAGCGGCTCACGCTCGCTCGCGCGCTCTACAAGCGGCCCAGCGTGCTCGCGCTCGACGAGGCGACGAGCCACCTCGACGTCGGCAAGGAGAGGGCCGTGACGGCCGCGCTCGCTGGGCTGAAGCTGACGCGGCTGGTCATTGCGCATCGTCCGGAGACGATCGCCAGCTCGCTCAAGGTCGTCGAGGTTCGGGACGCCCGGATCTCGGTCGGCGACAGGCCTCCGGAAGAGATTCCGGCGCCGCTCGCCATGTCGTCGAATTCAATGAGGCATTCATGAAGATATCCAAGGTCCATTCGCGGGCGACGCTTGTCCAGAAACTGATCCCAATTCAGTCGCTGAGCCAGCTCTCGTCGTATTTGCTGGCGACCTTGATCGGCGTTCTGTTGTTCATCGAGATAACGAGCGCCCTGGGCCTGCCCGCGGCGACCCCGGTCATTCTGCTGGGCGCGTTCTCGGGATCGTCGGTGATATTGAGCATGGCGCTTCCCGCGGACTTGGTGCTCGAGTTGGGCAGCAAGGAGGAGCTGAGCGAGATGCGCGGAGTCGTGGAAAAGAAGATAGAGAAACTTGGCTACGCCGGCGCCGCGCGCGGCTTCTACGGGTCGACCTATGTCTCCAAGCTGCCGGCGATCCTGTCGTGGAAGGAGAACCGGCTCGAGCTGCTCCTCGAGGGGGAGACGCTGACGATCCTAGGGCCAGTTTTCGTCATCCGGATGCTCAGGTCGTCCATCGCCAGGATCGGCAATGTCTAGATTTTAAGAATTCTCGGCCGGGACGCTGGCCGAGGTAACTGCCCGGGGGCCGTCTGATCAATCGGCTGGCCGGGTCAATTCAGGAAGAAAGTAATGAGAGAGTTGAATATTGCAGAAGTTCAGATTCCGGCCGGCGGAGTGTCGATGGCCGACGCCGTTATCGGGGGCGGGCTGACCCGTGCCGCGTCCGGCGCCGGGGCCGCTCTTGGCGAAGGCCTTGCCGCCGGCTTGGAAGCTGGCAGCTTTCTTGGCCCGGCCGGAGCCGTCATCGGCGGCATGATCGGTGTGGGCATTGCCTATATCGTGTTCAATAGTGCGTCGTCCAGTCCCGCATCCAAAGCGACCGTCACCGTGACGGAGCCCGTCGAAATCGATCCTTCGGCCGGTGGTGCAGCTGGCCGGCCGATCGACGACAACGACCTGAGCCGCGACGCCGAGTAATTGGTGAAAGTCGAACACCGCGGGACGCGCGCAGCGTCCCGCGGTGTTTTTTTTGGGGCCGCTCAGCCGTGCAGTCGCGAGGAACGCGGCACCGACGCGAGCAAAAACTCCATCTGGTCGGCGAGGATGCGGCGGCCGCGCAGGATCATGTCCTCGTGCAGGCTCGGCACGTAGGGCAGGTACATCAGGCTCATATGCGCTTCTTCGGGCAGGCGGTCGGCCTTGCGGCCGTTGCACGGGCGACACGCGGTGATGCAGTTCATCCAGCTGTCGGCGCCGCCGCGCGAGGTCGGCACGATGTGCTCGCGCGTGAGGTCGTCGGCGTGGCAGGCGTGGCCGCAGTAGGCGCACACATAGCGGTCGCGCGCGAACAGCTTGGGATTGGACAGCGCCGGGGCCTGGCGCCATGCGCGGCTCGGCACCGCGCCGCGCACCGCGACGATGGGGTGGACCTCGATGCGCGACTGCAGGCCCGTGAGGCGCTGCATGCCGCCGCGCAGCACATGGCAGGGCTCGCCCAGCGTCCAGGCGACGCCGTCGCTCGCGTAGATCACGGCGGCTTCCTTGGTCGTGATCCAGGCTTGCGGTCGGCCGGAAACATCGAGTTGAAGCACGTCCACGGCGGCAATCCTCCAACCCAGAAGGGTACTTGAAGAGTGATGACCAACTCAAGTCACCCGTCGGCCCGTCGGCGCGCCGATCCGCGGGTTTACCCCTGTGCATGACCCTAGCGAAAACTAGCGATGGGGGCTGGCGCGAAATCGAATTTCCTGCAAAATAGCACGACCGTTCGTTTTATTGCCAAACCGTGTCAGCAGCCCCCCGCACCAGTGCCGCCACCGCCCCGCTCGACGCGCAGGGCAAGTCGGCGCGCGTCGCGCGCTCCATGCAGAAGGGGCAGCAGACGCGCGCGGCGATCCTCGACGCAGCGCTCGGGCTGGCTTCGCACAAGGGCCTCGAAGGCCTGTCGATCGGCGCGCTCGCCGACGTCACGCACATGAGCAAGTCGGGCGTGTTCGCCCATTTCGGCTCGCGCGAGGAGCTCCAGATCGCGGTCGTGACCGAGTATCACGCGAAGTTCGAGGAAGAGGTGTTCTACCCGGCGATCCGGCGCCCGCGCGGCCTGCCGCGCCTGCACGCGCTGTACGAGCGCTGGGTGCGCCGCGTGTCGGTCGAGGTCGACTCGGGCTGCATCTACATCAGCGGCGCCGTCGAGTTCGACGACCGGCCGGGCCCCGTGCGCGACGCGCTCGTCGCGATGGTCAAGGCCTGGCACGGCGCGCTGTTCAAGGCGATCGTGCAGGCCCAGGAACTCGGCCACCTGCGCGCCGAGGCCGAGGCCGACCAGATCCTGTTCGAATTGCACGGCCTGATCCTGTCGCTGCACCACGACGCGCGCTTCATGCGCCAGACCGGCGCGATCGAGCGCGCCGGCAAGGGTTTCACGCGCGTCGTCCAGGATTACGCAACCGAAGCGGGGCTCAAGACCCTGCCCAAGTCCTAATTTCCCGTTCACCCATCACCAGCCTACCGGCCGTTACCGAGGAGTCGAGACCATGCCCCAGTACAACCCCCCGCTGCGCGACATGCAGTTCGTCATGCACGAAGTGTTCGGCGTCGTCGACACGCTCAAGCAACTGCCCGCGCACGCGGATATCGACGCTGACACGATCAACGCGGTGATCGAGGAAGCCGGCAAGTTCGCCGCCGAGGTGCTGACCCCGCTGAACCTGTCGGGCGACGCCGAGGGCTGCGTGCTCGACAAGAGCACCCACGAGGTCGCCACGCCCAAGGGCTTCAAGGAAGCCTACGCGCAGTTCGTCGAAGGCGGCTGGCCCGCGCTCGGCTGCGACCCCGAATACGGCGGCCAGGGCCTGCCGGTCGTGATTAACCAGGCCGTCTACGAGATGCTGAACTCGGCGAACCAGGCCTGGACCATGTACCCGGGCCTGTCGCACGGCGCCTACGAGGCCCTGCACGCGCACGGCACGCCCGAGCAGAAGACGACCTACCTGCCCAAGCTCACGAGCGGCGAGTGGACCGGCACGATGTGCCTGACCGAGCCGCATTGCGGCACCGACCTCGGCCTGTTGCGCACCAAGGCCGAACCGCAGGCCGACGGCAGCTACCTGATCACGGGCCAGAAGATCTTCATCTCGGCCGGCGAACACGCGATGGCCGAGAACATCATCCACCTCGTGCTCGCGCGCCTGCCGGGCGCGCCCGAGGGCTCGAAGGGCATCTCGCTGTTCGTCGTGCCGAAGTTCCACGTCAAGGCCGACGGCTCGCTGGGCGAGCGCAACAAGGTCTTCTGCACGGGCCTCGAGCACAAGATGGGCATCCACGGCAACTCGACCTGCCAGATGAACCTCGACGGCGCCGTCGGCACGCTCGTGGGCCAGCCGAACAAGGGCCTGATGGCGATGTTCGTGATGATGAACGCCGCGCGCCTGGGCGTCGGCAACCAGGGCCTGGGCCTGACCGAGGTCGCCTACCAGAACGCCGTCGCCTACGCGAAGGACCGCATCCAGATGCGCGCGCTGTCGGGCCCGAAGGCGCTCGACAAGCCGGCCGACCCCATCATCGTCCACCCCGACGTGCGCAAGATGCTGCTGACCGCGCGCGCCTACGCCGAAGGCGGCCGCGCGCTGACGACCTACGCGGCCGTCGCGCTCGACGTCGCACTGTCGTCGGACGACGAGGACGAGCGCCGTGCCGCCGACGCCGAAGTCGCGCTGCTCACGCCGATCATCAAGGCCTTCATCACCGACAACGCCTGGCTCGCGACCTCGCACTGCATGCAGGTGTTCGGCGGCCACGGCTACATCCACGAGTGGGGCATGGAGCAGTTCGTGCGCGACGCGCGGATCAACATGATCTACGAAGGCACGAACACGATCCAGTCGCTCGACCTGCTGGGCCGCAAGATCCTCGCGAACAACGGCGCGACGCTCAAGACCTTCGGCAAGAAGATCGCCGAGTTCGTCGAGGCCGAGGGCACGAACGAAGCGATGCAGGAATTCGTGAACCCGCTCGCCGACATCGGCGACAAGGTCACGAAGCTGACGATGGAAATCGGCATGAAGGCGATGCAGAACCCCGACATCGTCGGCGCCGCCGCCGTCGACTACCTGCGCGTGGCCGGCCATATGTGCTTCTCGTACTTCTTCGCGCGCATGGCCAAGGTCGCGCTCGAGAAGCAGGGCTCGGGCGACCCGTTCTACACGGCCAAGCTCGCGACCGCGCGTTTCTACTTCGCCAAGTTGCTGCCCGAGACCGCCGGCCTGATCCGCACGGCGCGCGCGGGCCTCGAGCCGTTGATGGCGCTGGACGAAGCGCTGTTCTGATTCCCCAACGGTCGTCGTCGACCACCCACCACCATCATTAGAACCAGGAGACACGCATGAAGAAGACCCTCGCCGCCGTCACGCTCGCCCTGCTCGCCGGTGCCGCCATGGCCCAGACCTCGCCGGTCGGACTGTGGAAGACCATCGACGACGACGGCAAGACCGAGAAGTCGCTCGTGCGCATCTCCGAGTCGAACGGCGTGCTGACCGGCACGATCGAGAAGGTGTTCAACCCCGAGAAGCAGAACGCCGTCTGCGAGAAGTGCGACGACGACCGCAAGAACAAGCCCATCGTCGGCCTGCAGATCATTCGTGGCGTCCGCCAGGACGCCGACGACAAGACCCTGTGGACCGAGGGCACGATTCTTGACCCCGAAAACGGCAAGACCTACAAGACCCGCCTGATGCCCCTCGAAGGAGGCAAGAAGCTTCAGATGCGCGGCTACATCGGCTTCTTCTACCGAACCCAGGTCTGGGTCCGGGCGGAATAAGCCCGCACCCTCATTGCATATCCCGAAGGAAAACCCATGAGTCGATTCCAAGTTCGCAAAGTCGCCGTGCTCGGCGCTGGCGTGATGGGCGCGCAGATCGCTGCGCATCTCGTCAACGTCAAGGTGCCGGTCGTGCTGTTCGACCTGCCTGCCAAGGAAGGCCCGAAGAACGGCATCGTGAGCAAGGCCATCGAAGGCCTGAAGAAGCTCAAGCCGGCGCCGCTCGCCGTGCCGGAGAACGCCGCGCTGATTAGCCAGGCGAACTACGAAGAGCACCTCGAACTGCTGCGCGACTGCGACCTCGTCATCGAGGCGATCGCCGAGCGCATGGACTGGAAGCTCGACCTCTACACCAAGATCGCGCCCTTCGTCGCGCCGCACGCGATCGTCGCGTCGAACACCTCGGGCCTGTCGATCACCAAGCTGTCCGAGGTGCTGCCCGAGTCGATCAAGCCGCGCTTCTGCGGCATCCATTTCTTCAACCCGCCGCGCTACATGTACTTGGTGGAGTTGATCAACACGCCGACGACGCAGCCCGAGGTGCTCGACCAGCTCGAGGGCTTCGTGACGAGCGCGGTCGGCAAGGGCGTCGTGCGCGCCCACGACACGCCCAACTTCGTCGCGAACCGCGTCGGTGTCGCCGGCATGATGGCGACGATGATCGAGGCCGAGAAGTTCGGCCTCAGCGTCGACGTCGTCGACGACCTGACGGGCAAGAAGCTCGGCCGTGCGTCGAGCGGCACCTTCCGCACCGCCGACGTCGTGGGCCTGGACACCATGGCCCATGTGATGAAGACCATGCAGGACAACCTGAAGGACGACCCCTTCTACGCCTGCTACGCGACGCCCAAGGTGCTCGCGGGCCTGATCGAGAAGGGCGCTTTAGGCCAGAAGTCCGGCGCCGGCTTCTACAAGAAGGTCGGCAAGGAGATCCAGCGCCTCGACTTCGCGACCGGCGAGTACGTCGCCGGCGGCGGCAAGGCCGACGAAATCGTCGCGCGCATGCTCAAGAAGCCCGCGGCCGACCGCATCAAGCTGCTGCGCGAGTCGAGCAACCCGCAGGCGCAGTTCCTGTGGGCCATCCTGCGCGACAGCTTCCACTACGTGGCCGTGCACCTCGACACCGTCGCCGACACCGCGCGCGAGATCGACTTCGCGATGCGCTGGGGCTTCGGCTCGCAACAGGGCCCGTTCGAGCTCTGGCAGCAGGCCGGCTGGAAGCAGGTCGCCGAGTGGATCGCGGCCGACATCGCCGAAGGCAAGACCCTGAGCAGCGCGCCGCTGCCCAAGTGGGTCACCGAAGGCCCGGTCGCCGAGCATGGCGGCGTGCACTCGCCGGAAGGCTCGTGGAGCGCCAAGGAAGGCAAGTTCAAGCCGCGCACCGAGCTGCCGGTCTACTCGCGCCAGCATTTCCCCGAGCCGCTGTGCGGCGAGGGCGCGCCCGACCCGCTGAAGGCCGGCAAGGAACTGTTCAAGAACGAGGAAGTCCGCGTCTGGACGATCGACGACGAGGTCGTGATCGCTACGATCACGGCCAAGCTGCACCTGATCAGCCCGACCGTGACCGAGGGCCTGCTCAAGGCCGTCGAGATCGCCGAAGCCGGCTACAAGGGTGTCGTGATCTGGTCGCCCGACGACGTGTTCTCGGCCGGCGCCAACCTCGAGTCGCTGATGCCGGTGTTCATGAAGTCCGGCGCCAAGGGCATCGCGCCCGAGGAGAAGAAGCTGCAGGACCTGATGCTGCGCCTGCGCTACGCGAACGTGCCGGTCGTCGCGGCGATGCGCGGCCTCGCCCTGGGCGGCGGCTGCGAGCTCGCCGTGCACTGCGCGCGCCGCGTCGCGCACATGGAAAGCTATGTGGGCCTCGTCGAGGTCGGCGTCGGCCTCGTGCCGGGCGCGGGCGGCCTGACCTATATCGCGCGCCGCGCGGCCGAGATGGCCGCCGCCGGCAACGCGAACGCCGACATCCTCGGCTTCCTGAAGGACGGCTTCACGAGCGCCGCGACGGCCAAGGTCGCGACCTCGGCGCTCGAGGCGCGCAAGAACGGCTTCCTGCTCGACAGCGACCTGATCGTGGCGAACAAGGACGAGCTGCTGTTCGTCGCGATCACGCAGGCGCGTTCGCTCGCCGACTCGGGCTGGCGTCCGCCGCTGCGCGCGGCCTTCCCGGTCGCGGGCCGCAGCGGCATCGCGACGATCAAGGGCCAGCTCGTCAACCTGCGCGACGGCGGCTTCGCGAGCGCGCACGACTTCCATATCGCCGCGCTGATCGCCGACGTGGTCTGCGGCGGCGAGGTCGAGGCCGGCTCGCTCGTCACCGAGGAATACCTGATGGCCCTCGAGCGCAAGCATTTCTGCTGCCTGCTCGAGCACCCCAAGACCCAGGAACGCATCATGGGCATGCTGCAGACCGGCAAGCCGGTGCGCAACTGATCAAAGTGGTCGCGAAGGAATTCATCATGAGCAAGCAAGTCCAAGAAGCCTATATCTGCGCCGCCACGCGACTGCCCATCGGCAAGTCGGGCCGCGGCTACTTCAAGAACACGCGTCCCGAGGAGATGCTGACGCACGCGATCCGCGCGGCGCTCGCGCAGGTCCCGGGCCTCGACCCCAAGACCATCGAGGACGCGATCATCGGCTGCTCCTTCCCCGAAGGCGCACAGGGCATGAACGTCGCGCGCGTCGCGGCCGTGCTGTCGGGCCTGCCGAACACGGTCGGCGGCGTGACGGTCAACCGCTACTGCGCGTCGGGCATCACGGCCGTGCAGATGGCGGCCGACCGCATCCGCATCGGCGAAGCCGAGGTCATGATCGCCGGCGGCGTCGAGTCGATGAGCATGGTGCCGATGGGCGGCAACACGCCCTCGCTGCCGCCCGCGATCTTCGAGCGCGACGAGAACATCGGCCTCGCCTACGGCATGGGCCTGACGGCCGAGAAGGTCGCCGCGCAGTGGAAGATCTCGCGCGAGGCGCAGGACGCGTTCGCGGCCGAGTCGCACCGCCGTGCGCTCGCGGCGATCGAGGCCGGCCATTTCAAGGACGAGATCACGCCGTTCGAGATCCTGACCCGCTCGCCCAACCTGGCGGATGTCGACGGGGGCAGCGTCATCACGAAGAAGCGCATCGTCGACATCGACGAAGGCCCGCGCGCCGACACCTCGCTCGAGGGCCTGGCCAAGCTCAAGCCGGTGTTCGCCGCCAAGGGCAGCGTCACGGCCGGCAACAGCTCGCAGACGTCCGACGGCGCGGGCGCGCTGATCATCGCGTCGGAAGCCGCCGTCAAGCGCTTCGACCTCAAGCCGCTTGCGCGCTTCGTGTCCTTCGCCGTGCGCGGCGTGCCGCCCGAGATCATGGGCATCGGCCCGATCGAGGCGATCCCGGCCGCGCTCAAGCTCGCCGGCATCAGCGCCGCCGACCTCGACTGGGTCGAGCTCAACGAGGCCTTCGCCGCGCAGTCGCTGGCCGTGCTGGGCGATCTCGACGCCAAGGGCATCGTGATCGACCGCAGCAAGGTCAACCCGAACGGCGGCGCGATCGCCCTGGGTCACCCGCTCGGCGCGACCGGCGCGATCCGCGCGGCCTCGGTGATCCACGGCCTGCGCCGCACCGGCGGGAAGTACGGCATGGTCACGATGTGCGTCGGCGCCGGCCAGGGCGCGGCCGGCATCATCGAACGGCTGTAAGCTCGACGCATGGACAACGCGGCCCCGGAGTCCGTCCCGGGCCGCGTTGTCGTTTCAGGAGAACCCCATGAGCATCAAGACCCATGTGACGAACGGCGTCGCGACGATCGAGATCGCGCGCCCCGAGCGCAAGAACGCGCTGACCATGGCCATGTACGAGGCGATGTCCGAGGCGCTGCACGCGGCCAACGAGGACCCGGCCGTGCGCGCGGTGCTGATCACCGGCCAGCCCGGCATCTTCACCTCGGGCAACGACCTCGAGGACTTCATGGCGCGCCCGCCGCGCGACGAGGACGCCCCGGTGTTCCAGTTCATGCGCGCGCTGCTCGGCTGCGGCAAGCCCGTCGTCGCGGCCGTGACCGGCGCGGCGATCGGCATCGGCACGACCATGCTGCTGCACAGCGACTTCGTCTATGTGTCGGACGAGGCGCGCCTCGCGATGCCCTTCGTCGGCCTGGGCCTGGTGCCCGAGTTCGGCGCGAGCCTGGTCGTGCCGCGCCTGGTCGGCCAGCGCCGCGCGGCCGAGCTGCTGCTGCTCGGCGACCCGTTCACGGGCGCCCAGGCGGTCGAGTACGGCATCGCCAACGCCGTGCTGCCGGCCGCCGAGGTCCTGAACCACGCGCGCCGCGTGGCCGAGCGCTTCAACACGCTCGCGCCCGGCGCCGTGCGCGACAGCAAGCGCCTCGTGACCGAGCGCGACCGCGCGACGCTGACGGCCGCGATCAAGGAAGAGGCCGCGATCTTCGGCGCGCGCCTGCGCAGCCCCGAGGCGCAGGAGGCCTTCCAGGCCTTCTTCCAGAAGCGCGCGCCGGACTTCAGCAAATTCAGCTGATCAGTCGGTCGGCAGCGCGCGCGGCTTGCCCTCGTGGTCGATCGCCACGTAGGTCAGGTTCGCCTGCGTGACCTTGACGACATGCGGATTCGCCGGGTTGCGCTCGGCGATGACCTCGACGTGCACGGTCACCGAGGTGCGGCCGATGCGCGTGACCGTCGCGTAGAAGGACAGCAGGTCGCCGATCGAGACCGGCTGCTTGAAGATGAACTCGTTGACCGCGACCGTCGTGATGCGGCCGCGCGAGATGCGCGCGGGCAGCACCGAGCCGGCGAGGTCGACCTGGGCCATGATCCAGCCGCCGAACACGTCGCCGTTGCCGTTGGCGTCGGCCGGCATCGGCATGACCTTGAGGACGAGTTCGCGGGCGTGGCCGGGCAGGGGGGTGGGCGTGTCTGACATGATGCGAGGCGATTGACGATCGCTCGATTGTCCCCAACTACGCCCTTCCATGCACCCCAGCACCCGATTCACCCCTGGCACGGCCGCCGCCGCGGCTGCCGCCGCGCCTATTGCGGCGCGCAAGGACTGGCAGACCGTGCGCCGCCTGCTCGGCTATCTGTGGCATTACCGCTGGCGCGTGAGCCTCGCGCTGGCGTTCATGGTCGGCGCGCGCCTCGCCAACGTCGGCGTGCCGGTGCTGCTCAAGCTGCTCGTCGACCGGCTCGGCGTCAAGCCCGACTCGCCGCAGGCCCTGCTCGTCGTGCCGACCGGCCTGCTGCTCGCCTACGGCCTGCTGCGCCTGTCGACCTCGCTGTTCGGCGAGGCGCGCGAGCTGATCTTCGCGAAGGCGACCGAGGGCACGGCGCGCGCGATCTCGCTGCAGGTGTTCCGGCACCTGCACGAGCTGTCGCTGCGCTTCCACCTCGAGCGCCAGACCGGCGGGATGACGCGCGACATCGAGCGCGGCACGCGCGCCGTGAACTCGCTGATCTCGTACTCGCTGTACAACATCGTGCCGACGCTGATCGAGGTGACCCTCGTGCTGGGCGTGCTGGCCTGGCGCTTCGACGCGGGCTTCGCGCTGATCGCGGCCGTCGCATTGACCTTCTACATCTTCTTCACGGTCACGGTGACCGAGTGGCGCACCAAGTTTCGACGCCGCCTGAACGAGCTCGACTCGGTCGCGCACTCGAAGGCGATCGACTCGCTGCTCAACTACGAGACCGTCAAGTACTTCAACAACGAGGACTTCGAGGCGCGCCGCTACGACGAGAGCCTCGAGCAGCTGCGCCGCGTCCAGCTCAAGTCGCAGCAGACGCTGTCCATGCTCAACGGCGGCCAGCAGCTGATCATCGCGACGGCGCTGGTCGCGATGCTGTGGCGCGCGACCCAGGGCGTCGTCGCGGGGCGGCTGAGCCTCGGCGACCTGGTCATGATCAACGGCTTCATGATCCAGCTGTACATCCCGCTGAACTTCCTCGGCGTGATCTACCGCGAGATCAAGCAGGGCCTGACCGACCTCGACAAGATGTTCCAGCTGCTCGAGCGCGAGCGCGAGGTTGCCGACGCGCCCGACGCGCGCGCGCTCGAGGTCGCGGCCGGCGCCGTGCGCTTCGACGACGTGCGCTTCGCCTACGACCCCGCGCGACCCATCCTGCACGGGGTGAGCTTCGAGATCCCGGCCGGCAAGAAGGTCGCCGTCGTCGGCCCGAGCGGTTCGGGCAAGAGCACGCTCGCGCGCCTGCTCTACCGCTTCTACGACGTGGATTCCGGCAGCGTGAGCATCGACGGCCAGGACATCCGGGCTGTCACGCAGGCCTCGCTGCGCCGCGCGATCGGCATCGTGCCGCAGGACACCGTGCTATTCAACGACACGGTCGCCTACAACATCGGCTACGGCCGGCCCGAGGCGACCCAGGCCGAGGTCGAGGCGGCCGCGCGCTCCGCGCATATCCACGCGTTCATCGCGGCCACGCCCAAGGGCTACGACACCATGGTCGGCGAGCGCGGGCTCAAGCTCTCGGGCGGCGAGAAGCAGCGCGTCGCGATCGCGCGCACGCTGCTCAAGAACCCGCCGATCCTGATCTTCGACGAGGCGACCTCGGCGCTCGACTCGCACAACGAGCGCGCGATCCAGGCCGAGCTCGAGGCCGCCGCGCAGGACAAGACCGTGCTCGTGATCGCGCACCGGCTCTCGACCGTCGTCGACGCCCACGAGATCCTCGTGCTCGAGGCCGGCCGCATCGTCGAGCGCGGCCACCACGCCGACCTGCTCGCGCGCGACGGCGTCTACGCGCGCATGTGGCGGATGCAGCTGAGCCGCGACGACTGAGGCGCTCGCCGCAGCGCTGGGCCTACACTGGCGTCGTGGAAACGAAATGGTTCGAAGACTTCGTGAGCCTGGCCGAGACGCGCAGCTTCTCGCGCTCGGCCCAGCTGCGGCATGTCACCCAGCCCGCGTTCTCGCGGCGCATCCAGGCGCTCGAGGCCTGGGCCGGCGTCGACCTCGTCGACCGCTCGTCCTACCCGACGCGGCTGACCGGCGCGGGCGAGACCCTGCTGGCGCAGGCCGTCGACATCCTCGGCACGCTGCAGTCGACGCGCAATATGCTGCGCAGCCACCAGGCGACCGGCGACGACATGATCGAGTTCGCGGTGCCGCATTCGCTCGCGTTCAGCTTCTTCCCGCATTGGCTGATGGACCTGCGCCAGCGTTTCGGCGCAGTCAAGAGCCGGCTCAATGCGCTGAATGTCCACGACGCGATGCTCAAGCTCGGCGAGGGCCACTGCGACCTGCTGCTCGTCTACCACCACCCGAGCGAGCCGCTGCAGCTCGACCCCGAGCGCTACCAGATGGCGTCGATCGGCTTCGAGACGCTCGCGCCCTACGCGAAGGCCGACGCCAAGGGCCAGCCGCTGTTCCGCCTCGACGGCCGCAAGGGCCAGAAGATCCCGTTCCTCTCGTATGCGAGCGGTGCCTACCTGGGCCGGCTCGTCGAGCTGATCGTCAAAGAGGCTGAAGCGCCGCTGCAGCTCGACGCGATCTACGAGACCGACATGGCCGAAGGGCTGAAGGCGATGGCGCTCGAGGGCCACGGCCTCGCGTTCCTGCCGGCGAGCTCGGTCGCGAAGGAGCTCGACGCACGCCGCATCGCGCGCGCCGCGCCCGAGGGCGAGTACGAGCTCAGCATGGAGCTGCGCATGTACCGCGAGCGCCCCGAGCTGTCGCGCCGCAACAAGCCCGCGGCCCTGGCTTTGTGGGACTTCCTGACCGCCTGACGCACTAGGCAATCACCCCATTACGGTATTCCGCAGTCGCCCCGGGTCATGTCTCCGTTGCATGATTCGCGTAAACCCGCATCCGCTCGGGGCCGACGGCATGGTCCGATTCGGCCTGTTTCCCTTTCTTTCTGCCAGGAGCACTCATGAAGAAAACCCTGCTCGTGTTCGCGCTGACGGCGTTCGCCGTCGTCGGCGCCCACGCCGACGACACGCTCGCCAAGATCAAGGCCAGCGGCAGCATCAGCCTTGGCGTGCGCGACTCCTCGGCCCTGTCGTACACGCTGGGCAACGACAAGTACGTCGGCTTCCACACCGAGATGGCCGAGCGCATCATCGGCGACCTGTCCAAGCAGGTCGGCAAGAAGCTCGACATCAAGTACACGCTCGTGACCTCGCAGAATCGCATCCCGCTCGTGCAGAACGGCACGGTGGACCTCGAGTGCGGCTCGACGACGAACAACGCGGCGCGCCAGAAGGACGTCGACTTCGCCTACACGACCTACGTCGAGGTCGTGCGCATCGCCGTGCGCGCGAACTCGGGCATCAAGAGCATCAAGGACCTGAACGGCCGCACGGTCGCGACGACGACGGGCACGACCTCGGTCCAGACCCTGCGCAAGAACGAGCGCGCCCAGGGCATCGACTTCAAGGAGGTCTACGGCAAGGACCACGCCGACAGCTTCCTGCTGCTCGAGTCGGGCCGCGCCGACGCATTCGTGATGGACGGCTCGATCCTCGCCGCGAACATCTCGCGCGCCAAGAACCCGGCCGACTTCAAGATCGTCGGCGAGGAGCTGTCGGTCGAGCCGATCGCGTGCATGGTGCGCAAGGACGACCCGGCCTTCCTGAAGGCCGTCGACGATTCGATCGCGCGCCAGATCAAGGACGGCTCGCTGCCCAAGCTTTATCACAAGTGGTTCGAGGAGCCGATCCCGCCGGCCAACCGCTCGCTGAACATGCCCGCGACGGACGCGACCAAGGCCGCCTGGGCCAACCCGAACAACAAGCCGATGGAAGACTACGCCAAGAAGTAAGGCGCGGGACCGGGCAAGACGCCCGCCTGGGCCACGGGTCCGGGCCGGGCGTCTTGCTTTATGGCATCAGTAGAGACGAGGTGGTGAATGTCGAGTTGGGATTGGGCCGTCTATTGCCGTGACACGGTGTCGGGCGAACAGGTTGCGGGCTGTTTCGCGGCCGCGCCGGACCAGACTTATCTGCAGTGGATGCTGCACGCCTGGGGCTGGACCGTCACGGTCTCGCTCGGGGCCCTGCTCGTCGCGCTGGTCTTCGGCTCCGTTGTCGGCGTGCTGCGCACGCTGCCGAACAAGCCCTGGCTCGTGCGCCTCGGCGACGCCTGGGTCGAGCTGTTCCGCAACATCCCGCTGCTGGTCCAGATCTTCATCTGGTACTACGTCGTGCCGGCGATCTTCCCGGTCACGCAGAACGTGCCGCCGACGCTGCTCGTCGTCGTCGGCCTCGGCCTGTTCACCTCGGCGCGCATCGCCGAGCAGCTGCGCTCGGGCATCCAGGCGCTGCCGCGCGGCCAGCGCTACGCGGGCATGGCGCTCGGCCTCACGACGCCGCAGTACTACCGCTTCGTGCTGCTGCCGATGGCCTACCGCATCATCATGCCGCCGCTGACGAGCGAGTCGATGAACATCTTCAAGAACTCCGCGGTGGCGTTCACCGTATCGATCCCCGAGCTCACCCAGTTCTACTACCAGGCCGGCGAGGAAACGGCGCGCCAGGTCGAGATCTACCTCGGCGTGCTGGCGCTGTACATCCTGTCGGCCCTGGTCGTGAACCGCGTGATGGTCGTCATCGAACGGCGCCTGCGCGTGCCGGGCTTCATCGCCACCGGCGGGGCGGGAGGCCACTGATGAACGGCTTGGACCTTTCCTTCTACAACTGGGACACGCTGTCGGCCTATGCGCTCAAGGGCTTCTATTTCAGCGTGTTCCTGACCTTCGTCGCGACGCTCGGCGGCATCGTGTTCGGCACCGTGCTCGCGCTCATGCGCCTGTCGGGGCGCAAGTGGCTCGACGCGCCGGCCGCGATCTACATCAACAGCATGCGCGCCGCGCCGCTCGTGATGGTGATCCTCGGCTTCTTCCTGCTGCTGCCCTTCGCGATCGGCCGGCCGATCGGCGCCGAGGTCTCGGCCGTCGTGACCTTCATCCTGTTCGAGGCCGCCTACTTCAGCGAGATCATGCGCGCGGGCATCCAGTCGATCCCGCGCGGCCAGATCTACGCGGGCCAGGCGCTCGGCATGAGCTACGCGCAGAACATGACGCTCGTGATCCTGCCGCAGGCCTTCCGCAACATGCTGCCGGTGCTGCTTACGCAGATCATCATCCTGTTCCAGGACACCTCGCTGGTCTACGCGATCGGCGCCTACGACCTGCTCAAGGGCCTCGAGACCGCCGGCAAGAACTACGGCCGTCCGCCCGAGGCCTACCTGCTCGCGGCCGTCCTGTACTTCATCCTCTGCAAGATCTTGTCCTTCGGCGTCCAGCGCCTGAACAAGAAGATCGCCATCATCCGCTGAAGGTTGCACCCATGATCGATATCCAGAACATCTCCAAGTGGTACGGGCAGTTCCAGGTGCTGACCGACTGCACGACGAACATCGCCAAGGGCGACGTCGTCGTCGTCTGCGGGCCGTCGGGCTCGGGCAAGTCCACGCTGATCAAGACCGTCAACGCGCTCGAACCCTTCCAGAAGGGCGACATCGTCGTCAACGGCATCTCCCTTTCCGACCCCAAGACCAACCTGCCGAAGCTGCGCTCCAAGGTCGGCATGGTGTTCCAGCATTTCGAGCTGTTCCCGCACCTGTCGGTGACCGAGAACCTCACGATCGCGCAGGTCAAGGTGCTTGGCCGCACGCAGGCCGACGCCCTGGCGCGCGGCCTCAAGATGCTCGACCGCGTGGGCCTCTCGGCGCACAAGGACAAGTTCCCGGGCCAGCTCTCGGGCGGCCAGCAGCAGCGCGTCGCGATCGCGCGCGCGCTGTCCATGGACCCGATGGTGATGCTGTTCGACGAGCCGACCTCGGCGCTCGACCCCGAGATGGTCGGCGAGGTGCTCGACGTGATGGTCCAGCTCGCGAACGAGGGCATGACGATGATGTGCGTGACCCACGAGATGGGCTTCGCGCGCAAGGTCTCGAACCGCGTGATCTTCATGGACGCGGGCAAGATCATCGAGGACTGCACGAGCACCGACTTCTTCGGCAAGCCCGAGGTGCGCTCGCCGCGCGCGAAGGACTTCCTCGCGAAGATCCTGCAACACTGAAGCCCCCGGTGCGGGTGGGGGAGAATCCGGCGATGGACTCGATCACCCTCACCCGACCCGACGACTGGCACCTGCACGTCCGCGACGAAGCGGCGATGCAAAGCGTCGTGCCCTACACGGCGCGTCAGTTCGCCCGCGCGATCATCATGCCCAACCTGCGCCCGCCGGTCACGACGGCCGCGCAGGCCGCGGCCTACCGCGAGCGCATCCGCGCCGCCGTGCCGGCCGGCGTCGACTTCACGCCGCTGATGACGATGTACCTGACCGACAACTCGGCCGTAGACGAGATCGCGCGCGCCGCCGCGGCCGGCGTCGTCGCGCTCAAGCTCTACCCGGCCGGCGCGACGACCAACAGCGATGCCGGCGTGACCGACATCCGCAAGACCTACCAGGTGCTCGAGGCGATGCAGCGCGCGGGCATGCCGCTGCTCGTGCACGGCGAGGTCACCGACGCCGACATCGACATCTTCGACCGCGAGGCCGTGTTCATCGACCGCGTGATGCGGCCGCTGCGCGCCGACTTCCCCGAGCTCAAGGTCGTGTTCGAGCACATCACGACCGAGGAGGCCGCCGAATACGTGGCCGCTGCCGACCGCTTCACGGCCGCGACCGTCACGCCCCAGCACCTGCTGTACAACCGCAACGCGATCTTCATGGGCGGGCTGCGGCCGCATTACTACTGCCTGCCCGTGCTCAAGAGCGAGCAGCACCGCCGCGCGCTCGTCAGGTGCGCGACCTCGGGCAGCGCGAAGTTCTTCCTCGGCACCGACAGCGCGCCGCACGCGGGCCAGATGAAGGAGAACGCGGTCTGCGCGGCCGGCTGCTTCACGGCGCTGACGGCGCTCGAACTCTACGCCGAGGCCTTCGAGGCGGCCGGCGCGCTTGACAAGCTCGAGGCGTTCGCGAGCTTCAACGGCCCCGACTTCTACGGCCTGCCGCGCAACACCACGCAGGTCACGCTGCGGCGCCAGACCTGGGAGCTGCCCGAGCGCCTGCCCTTCGGCGCGACCGAGATCAAGCCGCTGCGCGGCGGCGAGGCGATCGGCTGGCGCATGGTCTGACACCGGCCGGCGCGCGGATGCGGCATGATCGGCCCGGAACGAAGACGAAAAAGCGGGAGAGTCGATTGATCGATCTGTTGCTGCGCGGGCGGGGCCCGCGGTGCGTCGCGGCCGGCGCGGCGCTGCTGGTCGCCGCCGCGGCGGCGCTGGCCAGGCCGGCCGGGGTGCCGGTCGTCGCGCCGCCGCCGGTCCCGACGTCGGCCGCGTCGGCGCCGGGCGAGCCGGTCGAGGTCTCGGCCGCCGCGCGGCGCCTGTACGAGCATGCGCGCGGCCAGCTGCTGCAGATCCGCACCCTGCTCAAGACCCAGGACAGCCAGGCCTCGGTCGGCTCGGGCTTCATCGTCGGCAACGACGCCGACGGCCTGCGCATCGTCACGAACTACCACGTCGTCAGCGAGTACGCGCTCGAGCCCGAACGCTACCGGCTCCGCTTCGCGACGACCGACGGCAGGGAAGGGCGCCTCGAACTGCTCGACGTCGACGTGCGCCACGACCTCGCGCTGCTGCGCCCGGTCGCCGACGACGCGGCGCTGCTCGCGGGGCGCGGCGCGCTCGCGTTCCGGCCGCGCGCGAACGCGCTCGACAAGGGCGACCGCATCTACTCGATGGGCAACCCGCACGACGTTGCGTTCGCCGTCGTCGAGGGCAATTACAACGGCCTCGTCGAGCGCAGTTTCGACCCGCTGATCTACTACGCGGGCGGCATCAACCCGGGCATGAGCGGCGGGCCGGTGCTCGACGAGCAGGGCCGCGTCGTCGGCGTCAACGTCTCGACGCTGCTGTTCGCCCAGCAGATGAGCTTCCTGGTCCCGGGCCCGTTCGCCGAGGACCTCTACGTCAGGAGCCACGCGGCCAAGCCGCTCAAGTTGCCGGCCTGGCCGGCGCTGCGCCAGCAGCTGCTCGCCTACCAGGACGAACTGGTCAAGGCCTTCCTCGCCCAGCCCTGGGAGTCGGCCGGCCACCCGCACTACCGCATGCCGGTGCCCGAGCAGACCTATATGCGCTGCTGGGGCTCGGGCACGCCGACCGACGCGAAGGGCCTCGAGTTCCAGCGCTCGCAATGCCGGATGGAGCACGCGCTGTACGTGAACGGCGGGCTTCAGCTCGGCTACCTCGACATGCAGCACGAGATCTACGACGGCGGCAAGCTCGGCGCGCTGCGCTTCGCCGAGGCCTACACGGCGAGCTTCCGCAACGAGCGCCTCGGCGGCAACAGCCGCGCGAGCACGGCGCCCTATTGCAAGGAGGACTTCGTGAACCGCGGCGGCCTGCCGCTGCGCGCCGTGATCTGCCTGTCGGCCTACCGCAAGCTCGAGGGCCTCTATGCGCTGAACGTGCTCGTCACGACGGTCGACGCCGACACCGAGGGCGCTCTGGGCCGCTTCAACGCCTACGGCGTCTCTTTCGACAACGCGCTCGCGCTGAGCCGTCACTACCTGGAGGGCTTCGGATGGACGCGCAAACCGTGAACGCCGCCGCGTCCGCCGCGCCAACCAAGGTCGCCGTCGTCGAGGTGCTCGGCCGCGACGGGCGCGTGCAGGGCGTGCACCGGATCGAGCGCTGGCCCGCGCGCATCGGCCGCTCGCCGGGCTGCGAGGTCGTGCTCGACGACGTCCACCTCGCCGCCGAGCACGCCGAGCTGCGCTGGGACGCCGACGCGCCCGAGCTCGCGCTGCTGCCCAGCCTCAACGGCGGCTGGCTCGGCGAGCGCCGGCTCGAACCCGGCGCGCGCCACGGCCTCGCGCCGGTCGCGCTGCTGCAGCTCGGCGCGAGCCAGCTGCGCTGGCGCAGCACCCAGGCGCCGCTGCCGCCCGAGCAGCCGCTCGAGCCGCACCAGCGCCAGACGGCCAGGGCGGCGCGCGCGCCGCTCGTGTTCCTGCTGCTGTGCGCTTGGCTGGGCCTGCTCGTGCTCGATCGCTGGCTCGGCGTCGAGCCGGGCACCAAGCTCGTCGAATACAGCACCGTCGTGCTGGGCCCGCTCGCGATCGCGCTCGGCTGGGCCGGCCTGTGGTCGCTGATGTCGCAGCTGTTCCAGCACCGCTTTCCGTTCAGCACCCACCTCGGCCGCGCGCTGCTCGTCGGCGTCGGGCTCGAGCTGATCGGTTTCGTGCTGCCCGGCGTCGCCTACATGTTCTCGTGGCCGCGGCTCGTCGCGCTCGAAGGCTTCGCCACGACCTTCGCCGTCGCCGGCCTGATCTGGTGGCAGGCGACGCTGGTCTGGCCGCGCGCGCGCAAGACGCTCGCCGTCACGCTCGGCGTGCTCGCCGCGCTGAGCCTGGGCCTGCAGGCCGCGCGCAACGTCGACCATCAGTACTGGTTCGGGCCCAACTACCTCGCGGCGCTGCCGATGCCGCAGCTGCGCGTCGCGCGGCCGGTCACGCCCGAGGCCTTCGTCGACAGCGTCAGGCCGCTCGAGGCCCAGCTCAAGCGCGCCGCGCACCACGACGGCGAGGACGCCGGCGCCGGCGAGGACGACGATGAGTGACGAGACCCTGGTCGACGCGCCGCGCCCCGAGGGCTTTCGGCGCGTCAGCGCGGCGCTCGCCGAGCGCCGCCACCCGCAGGCGCCGCGGTGGCTCGCCGAGACCGCGCGGACCTCGCAGGAGGCCGCCGACGCGCTCGGCGTGCAGCTCGGCCAGATCGCGAAGTCGGTCGTGTTCCGGCGCAAGGACGACGCGGCCGCGGTGCTCGTGATCGCGTCGGGCGACCGCCGCGTCGACGTGAGTAAGCTCAAGGCCCATGCGGGGGCCTTGGGCCGCGCCGACGCCGACTACGTGAAGGCGCGCACGGGCTTCTCGATCGGCGGCGTGTCGCCGCTGGGCTTTGCGCCCGAGCCGGGCCTGGACGCGCCGCGCCTGTTCATCGACCGCGAGCTGTTCCGCTTCGCGACCGTCTGGGCCGCGGCCGGCCACCCGAACGGCGTGTTCGCGATGACGCCCGACGAGCTCGTCGCGCTGACCGGCGCGCCGGTCATCGACGTCGCGCAAGATTAGAATCGCGCCCGTGAAGCAAGCCAGACCGCCGCTGGGGCAAGCGTGGAAACACGGCCCTGGAGGAAGGTCCGGACTGCATAGAGCGGCGTAGCAGCTAACGGCTGCCGGGCGCAAGCCCAGGATTAGAGCAACAGAGACGAGTCTGTTTGGGCCCCGCGAGGTGGTCTACACGGCGCCGGCGCAAGCCGGTGGCCCGCACGGCGCAAGCCGGGTGGGCTCGGGCGCAGCCCGAACCGGGTAGCACTCTGAGTGGGCCAAGGCCCACTCAGAGTGAAACGGGCAATCTCTACGCGCAGCAACACCAAGTAGGCCAGCGTCGACGCGGCTCGCGGAGCTGGCGGGTAGGTGGCATCGAGCCGGACAGCGATGTCCGGCCCAGAGGAATGGCGGTCACGGCGGGGGCGACCCCGGCGCACAGAATCCGGCCTATCGGCTTGCTTCACTCTTTATTCAATGATCGAGCAGGCTCTCGATCGTGCGTTGCACCGCGAGTGCCTCGGCGAAGTCGGGCAGGCTGTGCGACTTGCCGTCGATCATCGCGACCCATTGCTGCTGCTGGTCGAGCATGATGTCTTCGGCCGAGGTGTCGATGCGCTGCGGCGCCTGGCCGTCATGGCGCAGCTCGACGTCGCGCAGCCAGCTGCGCGCCTCGATTTCGCCGCCGCTCGCGCGCCAGACCATGCGGTTGTGCTCGACCGCGCCGGCCTCGACGTCGGGCGCGACGCGCCCCGAAATCCGCACCGGCACGTCGCCGCAGCGCAGCTCGGCGCGCAACAGGGTCTCGGCGCTCATGCCGTCGTCGGGGTAGACGATGCGCCGCGCGACGAGCTTGGCCGGCCCGAGCACGCGCTGCAGCACGAAGATGAAGTGCGACAGCACCTCGCGCGTGAACCCGCCCTCGGTGCGCCTGGCGAGCCAGGGGCCCGCGGCGGTCTGCCACGGGCGCGGCCAACTGATGAACGCGAGCTCGACCTCGACGTCGCGCAGCGCGCCGAGCGGCGCGCGCGCGGCCGCGCCGAAATGCCGCTGCAGCAGCGCGAGGCCCGGCGAGCCCGCGAGCACGAAGTTCACGCCCGCGCGCAGGCCTTCGGCCTCGATGCGGCGCACGAGCGCCTGGGCGCCTTCGAGGTCGGTGCTCAGCGGCTTCTCGCAGACGACCGCGAGGCCCGCGTCGAACGCGCGGCCGCTGAGCTCGAGGTGCTGGCCCGGCGGCGTCGCGATGTACAGGCAGTGCAGGCCCGGCGTCGCGAACAGCGCCTCGGCGCTGGCCGCGATCAGCAGCCTGGGGTAGCGCGCCTGCATCAGCGCGCAGGCGTCGCGGTTCGGGTCCCAGGCAATGACGGGGCGCAGCTCGGGATGCGTCTCGAGGCGGGCCAGCGTGCGCTGGCCCATGACGCCCAGGCCGATGATGCCGAGGTGATGGGGGGTGCTCATGAATCGAATTCTGTTCTGGCGGCAGTGTAGGGCTCGGTAAGATCCACGACCCGCCAAAAACGACGCGCCCGCAAGCCATATGCGTAACAACGTGCTGCGACGCCGCAAATCCTCACCCCAATGAATCCAGAAGCCAGCCGCCTGTGGCGCGCGCCGCGCTGGGCCCTGGCCGTGCTGCTGGCCTGCCTGGGCATGGTCGGCGCGTTCTCGATCGACACCTACCTGCCCGCGTTCACAGGTATCGCGGCCGACCTCGGCGCGTCGCCGGTCGAGATGCAGCAGACGCTGTCGGCCTATCTGTTCGGCTTCGCGATCATGAACCTGTTCCACGGGGCGCTGTCGGACAGCGTCGGGCGCCGCCCGGTCGTGCTCGCGGGCATGGCGCTGTACGCGCTGTCCTCGCTCGGCTGCGCGCTGGCGAGCGGGGTCGGCCAGCTCGTGCTGTGGCGCGCGATCCAGGGCATGTCGGCGGGCGCGGGCATCGTCGTGTCGCGCGCGGTGATCCGCGACATGTTCCCGCCGCACGAGGCGCAGAAGGTGATGTCGCAGGTCACGATCTTCTTCGGCGTCGCGCCCGCGATCGCGCCGATCGTCGGCGGCACGCTGCTCGTCACGGCCGGCTGGCGCTCGATCTTCGTGTTCCTCGTCGGCGTCGGCGTCGCGCTGACCGTCGCCAACTGGCGCCTGCTGCCCGAGACCCTGCACCGCTCGCAGCGCCAGCCGTTTCACGTCGGCGCGCTGCTGCGCGAGTACTGGCGGCTCACGACGAGCTGGCGCTTTCTCGCGCTCGCGCTCGCGAGCGGCGTGCCGTTCAACGGCATGTTCATCTACGTGCTCGCGGCGCCGGTGTTCCTCGGCGAGCACCTGAAGCTCGCGCCGACGCAGTTCTTCTGGTGCTTTCTGTGCACCATCAGCGGGATCATGGGCGGCGCCTGGCTCAGCGGGCGCCTGGCCGGTCGCATGACGCCGCGCAAGCAGGTCCGCCGCGGCTTTCTGATCATGGGCGCGATGACGCTGCTGAACCTCGCGCTGAACCTGCTGTTCGTGCCGCGCGCGTTCTGGGCGCTGCCGATCATCGGCGTGTTCGCGTTCGGCTGGGCCCTGATGGTGCCCGTCGTCACCTTGCTGGTGCTCGACCAGGCACCGCAGCGGCGCGGCATGGCCTCGTCGCTGCAGGCCTGCATCGCGAGCCTCGTCAACGGCGTCGTCGCCGGCGTGCTCGTGCCCTTGCTGATGCACTCGACCGTCGCGCTCGCGTTCGGCTCGGCCGCGACGATGCTCGTCGGACTCGTGAGCTGGACGGTCGTCAAGCGGGTCGTGACCTGAGGCCGGTCGTCGTGCCCTCGACATAAGCTCAAGACTGTTGCCCGATCAGCCGATATGGCCGGAATGTCCAAGAAGACCCTGAGCGCGATGATCGTCGTGGCCGCGGCCCTGCTCGGCCGGGTGGCCCTGGCCGCCGAGCCACCGGCCGAGCCGCCCCCGGCCGACGACGCGGCGCTCGCCGACCGCCTCGCCGAACGGCTCAAGGAGCCGATCGCCCAGCCCGTGAAGGCGCCCACGGCGTCGGCTTCGGCCGTCCGAGGCGAGGCCGCGCGCCGGCCCAGGGACGCCGCGAGCAAGCCCGCGACGGCCAAGCCCGCGCTGCCCGACCCGGCCCACTGGGCCTACGCAGGTCCGGGCGGTCCCGAGCATTGGGCCGAGCTCGCGCCCGCGTTCAAGGCCTGCGGCGTCGGCACGCGGCAGAGCCCGGTCGACATCCACGACACGGTCAAGGTCGACCAGGACGCGCTGAAGTTCGACTACAAGCCCGGCGGCTTCGCCGTGCTCGACGACGGCCACACGGTGCTCGCGATCATCGCGCCCGGCAGCTTCCTGACCGTGCTCGGCCGGCGCTACCAGCTCGTCGAGATCCGTTTCCACAAGCCGAGCGAGCAGCGCATCGAGGGCCGCCGCTACGACATGGAGGCCCAGCTCGTCCACAAGGACGCCGAGGGCCATCTCGCGATCGTCGCCGTGATGCTGCAGCGCCGCCTCGACGACGCGGGCGCGCCGGTGCTCGCGACCGTGCTCGGCAACCTGCCGCTCGAGCGCGGCACGGCGCTCGCCGCGGCCGACCCGCTCGACCCGGCCACGCTGCTGCCGGCCCAGCCCGGCTACTTCGCGCTGATGGGCTCGCTGACGACGCCGCCGTGCAGCGAGGACGTGCTGTGGCTCGTGATGCGCCAGGCGATGCCCGTCAGCGGCGCCGAGCTCGACGTGTTCGGCCACCTGTACCCGATGAACGCGCGGCCGCTGCAGGCCGGCAGCGGGCGGCTGATCAAGGAGTCGCGCTAGGTCGTCGCGCCTGTGCGGGCCGAGCGTTCGAGCCAGGCGATCAGCGTGCGGAACAGCTGCTCGGCGACGACCGGCTTGGCGACGTGGTCGTTCATGCCGGCCTCGAGGCAGCGCTGGCTTTCCTCGGCGAACGCGTTGGCCGTCATCGCGAGGATGGGCAGGTGGCTGCCCTTGACGGTCTGGCGGATCGCGCGCGTCGCGTCGAGGCCGTCGAGCACCGGCATCTGCACGTCCATCAGCACGAGCGCGTAGTCGTTCTCGCTGGCCATCTGGACGGCCTGGCGGCCGTCGCTCGCGACGTCGACCTCGATGCCGGCGCTGCCGAGCAGGGCCACGGCGACCTCCTGGTTGACGAGGTTGTCCTCGACGAGCAGCACGCGCGTGCCGCCGAAGCGCTCGCGCAGCTCGGCCGCGGCCTGGTTGCGCGCCTGCGGCGTGCCCGCCGTCGCGAGCGCGCCTTGCGAGGCCTTGTCGAGGCGCAGGCGGAACCAGAAGCGGCTGCCCATGCCCGGACTGCTCTGCACGCCGACGTCGCCGCCCATCAGCTCGGCGAGCCGGCGGCAGATCGCGAGGCCGAGGCCGGTGCCGCCGAAGCGCCGCGTCGTCGAGCTGTCGGCCTGCTCGAAGTCCTGGAACAGGCGCTGCTGCGCCTCGGTGCTGATGCCGATGCCGCTGTCCTGGACCTCGCAGCGCAGCAGCAGGGCGGCGCCGAAGTCGCGCTCGACGCCCGCACGCAGGCGCACGAAGCCCGCGTCGGTGAACTTGACCGCGTTGGCGCTGAAGTTCAGCAGCACCTCGGCGATGCGCTGCGGGTCGCCCATCAGGGTCTGGCGCGCGAGCTGGTCCTCGATCTCGACGCGCACCTGCAGCTGCTTCTCGGCGGCGCTGCGGTTGAGCATGCTCGTGATGTTGTCGAAGATCTGGCCGATCGTGAACGGCCGGCGCTCGATCTGCAGCTTGCCGGCCTCGATCTTGGAGAGGTCGAGCACGTTGTTGATCACGCCGAGCAGGTGCTCGGCCGCGTCGGCGACCTTCTGCAGCCGGGTTTCCTGGCCGGCGTCCTTGATGTCGGCGAGCGCGAGATGCGTGAGGCCGATGATCGCGTTCATCGGCGTGCGGATCTCGTGGCTCATGTTCGCGAGGAACGCGCTCTTCGCGAGGCTCGCGGCCTGCGCGGCCTCGGTCGCCTCGGCGAGCGCGCGCGTGCGCTCGGCGACGAGCTCCTCGAGCTGGTGGCGGTAACGGTCGAGCTCGAGCGCGTCGCGGCGCTGGTTCGAGATGTCGGTGATGAAGCCGTGCCACAGCACGTGGCCGCCGTCCTCGGCCTTGGGCAGCGCGTTGCCGAACAGCCAGCGCTCGCCGCCGTCCTCGGTGTCGACGCGGAACTCGCGCTGCCAGGGCTTGAGACCCGCGGCCGAGTCGCGCAGCGACGCGACGACGCCCGGGCGGTCCTCGGCGTGGATGCGGCGCAGCCACGGCTCGGCGTCGTCGAGCAGCGCGGCCGCGTCGACGCCGAAGAAGTCGTGCGCCTGGTCCGACAGGTAGTCGAACGCGAAGCGGCCGTCGGCCTGCAGGCGCAGCTGGTAGACGACGCCGGGTACGGCCTCGGCGACGCCGCGCAGGCGCTCGATCAGGTCGTGCTGGGCCTTGAACTGCTGCGACAGCGCGCTGCGCATGTGCTCGAGGTGGCCGCCGAGCTGGCCGATCTCGTCGCCCGAGATCTTGGTGCTGATGCGCGTGTCGAAGCGACCCTGCGCGATGTCGTTCGCGAAGCCGCCGAGCAGGTGCAGCGGCCGGATCATGCGCGAGTAGATCAGCAGCAGGAACAGCGCGAGCGAGACGAGCAGCTGACCGCCGACCGTCGCGCCGTAGAGCCAGCGCTGGCGCTCGAGCGCGGCGAGCGCGAGGTGGTCGTCGATCTCGACCTCGACGCGGCCGAGGTGGCTGTTGCCGCGCACGATCTCGCGCGTGCCGGTATGGCTGTGGCCCTGGCGCCGCTCGGGGTAGCTGATCTCGACGAAGGGCACGGGCTGGGCCGCGTCCATGATGCGGATCTGCACGACGTCGGGCGACTTCATGACCGCGGCGGCGACGTCGCGCGCGGCGATCGCGTCGAGGTTCCACATCAGCTCGGGCAGGCTCGAGCCGAGGATGTCGAGCTTGGATTCGAGCTCGCGGCCCTGCTGGGCCGCGGCCTCCTGCGGCTCGCGCAGGCCGATCAGCAGGCCGCCGACGATCAGGGCCGGGATCAGCAGACCCAGGCTGGCCGCCAGCGCGATCGCAAGAAACAGCGAGTTCGAGGCTTTGCGGATCATGGCTCGGGCGTCCTGCGCAACGGCAACGATTAAGCGGGGTGTCGGCCCGGCGGCCGGACGTCTTCCGGGGCCCGGCGTCAAGAATACTTGATCTGCACCGTCAAGGATCCGGCGGCAAGGGCTGTCGCCGTTTTGCGGAGCCTGCCTGTCGTGAAAACGTCTCGACTGGCGCGCATATTGCTATACCCTGGGCAGGGCCGGAACGGCGGTGCGCGCGAAACGGTTGCGCGCTCGTCGTCCGGATCGGGACGTTCGGAGAAGCACGATGAGGCCGACTTTCGACGAGATGCACGCCCAGGCTCAGGGGCAGGGCACGAGAACCCATTACCGCGCCTACGAGCGCTGGCTCGCCCAGCAGCCGGGCGAGCGCATGCAGGAGCGCCGCGAGGAGGCCGAGGTGATCTTCCGCCGCGTCGGCATCACCTTCGCCGTCTACGGCGACAAGGACAGCGGCGAGGGCACCGAGCGGCTGATCCCCTTCGACCTCATCCCGCGCGTGATCCCGGCCGACGAATGGACGCGCATGCAGGCCGGGCTCGTGCAGCGCGTGACGGCGCTGAACCGCTTCATCCACGACGTCTACCACGAGCAGGAGATCCTCAAGGCCGGCATCGTGCCGCGCGAGCAGATCGTCGGCAACGCGCAGTTCCGCGCCGAGATGATGGGCGTCGACGTGCCCGCCGGCATCTACTCGCAGATCGCCGGCGTCGACATCGTGCGCGCGGCCCAGGCCGACGGCAGCGGCACCTACTACGTGCTCGAGGACAACCTGCGCGTGCCCTCGGGCGTCAGCTACATGCTCGAGAACCGCAAGATGATGATGCGGCTGTTCCCCGAGCTGTTCGCGCAGCACCGCATCGCGCCGGTCGCGCATTACCCGGACCTGCTGCTCGAGACGCTGCGCAGCGTCGCGCCGATGGGCCTGAACAGCGAGCCGACCGTCGTCGTGCTCACGCCGGGCATGTACAACTCGGCCTACTTCGAGCATGCCTTCCTCGCCCAGCAGATGGGCGTCGAGCTCGTCGAGGGCCAGGACCTGTTCGTCAAGGACCGCATCGTCTACATGCGCACGACGCGCGGCCCCAGGCGCGTCGACGTGATCTACCGCCGCCTCGACGACGACTTCCTCGATCCAATGGTGTTCCGCGCCGACTCGCAGCTCGGCTGCGCGGGCCTCGTCGACGCCTACAAGGCCGGCAACGTCACGCTGTCGAACGCGATCGGCACGGGCATCGCCGACGACAAGTCGATCTACCCCTACGTGCCGCAGATGGTCGAGTTCTACCTCGGCGAGACGCCGATCCTGCAGAACGTGCCGACCTGGCAATGCCGCGACCCGAAGGCGCTCGAGCATGTGCTCGCCAACCTCGGCGAGCTCGTCGTCAAGGAGGTCCACGGCGCGGGCGGCTACGGCATGCTCGTCGGCCCGGCCGCGACCCGGGCCGAGATCGAGGCCTTTCGCGCCGTGCTCAAGGCGCGCCCCGACAACTACATCGCCCAGCCGACGCTGAGCCTGTCGACCTGCCCGACCTTCGTCGAGTCGGGCGTCGCGCCGCGCCACATCGACCTGCGGCCCTTCGTGCTGTCGGGCCGCCACGGCGTGCAGATGGTGCCCGGCGGGCTCACGCGCGTCGCGCTGAAGGAGGGCTCGCTGGTCGTCAACAGCAGCCAGGGCGGCGGCACCAAGGACACCTGGGTGCTCGAGGACTGAGGGAGGAAAAGTCGATGCTTTCGCGAACCGCCGATCACCTGTTCTGGTACTCCCGTTACACGGAACGGGCCGAGAACACCGCCCGCCTCCTCGACGTGAACCACCAGGGCGCGCTGCTGCCGCAGTCCGAGGACCAGGTCACGAAGGGCTGGCACAGCCTGCTGTCGATCTCCGAGCTCAGCCGCGCCTACGCGGCGCGCCACGGCGAGATCGACGCCGCGCGCGTCCAGGCCTTCATCGTCGCCGACGAGCACAACCCCTCGTCGATCTACAACTGCCTGCGCGCGGCACGCGAGAACGCGCGCGCCGTGCGCGGCACGCTGACGACCGAAACCTGGGAGACGACGAACCAGACCTGGCTCGAGTTCAACCGCCAGCTCAAGGGCGGGGCGCTCGCGCGCGACCCGGGCGGCCTGTTCGAGTGGGTCAAGCTGCGCGCCCACCTGTCGCGCGGCGTGCTCGCGGGCACGATGCTGCACGACGAGGCGATGGACTTCCTGCGCCTGGGCTCCTTCCTCGAGCGCGCCGACAACACCGCGCGCCTGCTCGACGTGAAGTTCCATGCGCTCGAGGGCGACCCGAACGAGACCCACGCCGAGCAGGACGTCGAGCGCGAGGCCGCGCGCGAGGCGCAGCGCGACCCGGCGCGCGACTTCTACCACTGGTCGGCCGTGCTGCGCTCGGTGTCGGGCTTCGAGATCTACCGCAAGGTCTACAGCAACGTGATCCAGCCCGACAAGGTCGCCGAGCTGCTGATCGTCAACAACCAGCTGCCGCGCTCGCTCGCCTACTGCATGGGCCGCATGGTGCGCAGCCTCGAGCAGGTCGCGAACGCCGAGTCGGCCGAGACGCTGCGCCAGGCCGGCCGGCTCGCCGCCGAGCTGCGCTACGCGCGCGTCGACGAGATCATCGCCGGCGGCCTGCACAGCTTCCTGAACCAGTTCCTCGAGCGCGTCGCCAAGATCGGCGATGGCATCAGCCGCAGCTTCCTGCTGCCGGCCTGAGCGTCACATTGGCGCCGCATGCTTTGCGGCGTCCGGCCCGTTCCGCCCAACGATGAGGTGAAGCTTGTCCATCCACGTCGCCCTCAAGCATGTAACGCGCTACCGCTACGACCGCCGCGTGACGCTGTCGCCGCAGGTCGTGCGCCTGCGCCCCGCGCCGCATTGCCGCACGCCCATCCTCGCGTACTCGATGCGCGTCGAGCCCGCGCAGCATTTCGAGAACTGGCAGCAGGACCCGTTCGCGAACTACCTCGCGCGGCTCGTGTTCCCCGAGCCGACGCGCGAGTTCAGCGTCACGGTCGACCTCGTCGCCGAGATGGCGGTGTACAACCCCTTCGACTTCTTCCTCGAGCCGGGCGCCCAGCAGATCCCGTTCGCCTACGACGAGGCCCAGCGCGCCGAGCTCGGGCCCTATCTGGCGGCCGACCCGGCCGGCCCTGAGCTGACGCGCTACCTGGCCGGCATCGAGCGCACGCCGCGCGCGACGATCGACTTCCTCGTCGAGCTCAACCAGCGCGTGCAGCGCGACGTGTCCTACCTGATCCGCATGGAACCCGGCGTGCAGACGCCGGAGCAGACGCTCGCGAAGGGCTCGGGCTCCTGCCGCGACAGCGGCTGGCTGCTCGTGCAGATCCTGCGCCACCTGGGCCTCGCGGCGCGCTTCGCGTCGGGCTACCTGATCCAGCTCGCGCCCGACCAGAAGGCGCTCGACGGCCCGAGCGGCGCCGAGGTCGACTTCACCGACCTGCACGCTTGGTGCGAGGTCTTCCTGCCCGGCGCGGGCTGGATCGGCCTCGACCCGACCTCGGGCCTGCTCGCGGGCGAAGGCCATATCCCGCTCGCGTGCACGCCGCAGCCCTCGAGCGCCGCGCCGATCAGCGGCGCCGTCGACGAGTGCGAGGTCGAGTTCGACCACGCCATGAGCGTCGCGCGGGTCTGGGAGTCGCCGCGCGTGACCCAGCCCTATACCGACGCGCAATGGCAGGCCGTGCAGGCGCTCGGCGCGGCCGTCGACGCCGAGCTCGAGGCCGGCGACGTGCGCCTGACCATGGGCGGCGAGCCGACCTTCGTCTCGATCGACGACCGCGACGGCGCCGAGTGGAACACCGAGGCGCTCGGCCCGACCAAGCGCCTGCGCGCCCAGGACCTCACGCGCCGCCTGTTCGACGAATACGGCCGCGGCGGCTTCCTGCACTTCGGCCAGGGCAAGTGGTACCCGGGCGAGCAGCTGCCGCGCTGGGCCCTGTCGATTCACTGGCGCAGCGACGGCGAGCCCTGCTGGCAGGACCCGTCGTGGTTCGCCGACGAGCGCGACGCGCACGCCTACACAAGCGCCGACGCGCGCCGCTTCCTCGGCGCGCTGAGCGCGCGCCTCGGCGTCGGCGCCGAGTATGTGCAGCCCGGCTACGAGGACCTGTTCTATTACCTGTGGCGCGAGCGCCGCCTGCCCGTCAACGTCGACCCCTTCGACTCGCGCGTCGACGACGAGATGGAGCGCACGCGGCTGCGCCGCGTGTTCGACGCGGGGCTGTCCAGCGTCACGGGCTACGTGCTGCCCTTGCGCAGGGCCGAGGGCCCGGAGCTCGAAGGCGGCCCCTGGGTCACCGGCCCCTGGTTCTTCCGCGACGAGCGCATGTACCTGGTGCCCGGGGACTCGGCGATGGGCTGGCGCCTGCCGCTCGACTCGCTGCCGTGGACGAGCCAGGCCGACTACCCGTACACGATCGAGCAGGACCCGTTCGCGCCGCGCGACGCGCTGCCGCCCGCGGCGACGCTGCGCCTGCAGGTGCCGGGTGTGCGCGCGTCCGCGTCCGGCGCCACGGGCGCACGCGAGGGCGCCGGCGCCCCGAGCGCCGGTGCCGGCGCGTCGACCGGCACCGGCGCCGCCGCTGCCGCCGCCGCATCGGCCGTCTACCCCGACCGCTTCGACAGCGCCCACTGGATCACGCGCACCGCGCTGTGCGTCGAGGCGCGCGACCCGCGCCGCGCGAACGGCCCCAAGGCCGAGCAGGGCGGCACGGCCAGCGGCGTGCTCTACGTGTTCATGCCGCCGCTCGCGCGGCTCGAGCATTACCTCGAGCTGCTCGCCGCCGTCGAGGCGACCTGCGTCGAGACCGGCATGCAGGTCGTGCTCGAGGGCTACCCGCCGCCGCGCGACCCGCGCCTCAAGGTGCTGCAGGTCACGCCCGACCCCGGCGTGATCGAGGTCAACATCCACCCCGCGCACGACTGGCCCGAGCTCGTGCGCAACACCGAGTTCCTCTACGAGGCCGCGCGCCTGTCGCGGCTGTGCTCCGAGAAGTTCATGCTCGACGGCCGCCACACGGGCACCGGCGGCGGCAACCATTTCGTGCTCGGCGGTGCGACGCCGGCCGACTCGCCGTTCCTGCGCCGGCCCACGCTGCTGAGCTCGCTGCTCGCCTACTGGCACAACCATCCGAGCCTGAGCTTCCTGTTCTCCGGGCTCTTCATCGGCCCGACGAGCCAGGCGCCGCGCGTCGACGAGGCGCGCCAGGACGCTTTGCGCGAGCTCGAGATCGCGCTCGGCGAGATCGCCAAGAACCAGGCGCTGTACGGCCAGGACATGCCGCCCTGGCTGATCGACCGCACGCTGCGCAACGTGCTCGTCGACGCGACCGGCAACACCCACCGCAGCGAGTTCTGCATCGACAAGCTCTACTCGCCCGACGCGGCGACGGGCCGCCTCGGGCTGCTCGAGCTGCGCGCGTTCGAGATGCCGCCGCACGCGCGCATGAGCGTGGTCCAGCAACTGCTGCTGCGCGCGCTCGTCGCGCGCTTCTGGCGCGAGCCCTATCGCGCCGAGCTCGTGCGCTGGGGCACGGGCCTGCACGACCGCTTCCTGCTGCCGAGCTTCGTCGCGCTCGACTTCGACGACGTGATGCAGGACCTCGCGCGGGCCGGCTACGCGTTCGATGCGGCCTGGTTCGCCCCGCATTTCGAGTTCCGCTTCCCCAAGCTCGGCGAGTTCGCGGCGCGCGGCGTCCACGTCACGCTGCGCCAGGCGCTCGAGCCCTGGCACGTGATGGGCGAGGAGGGCGCGGCCGGCGGCACGGTGCGCTACGTCGACGCGTCGCTCGAGCGCCTCGAGCTCAAGGTCACCGGCCTCGTCGACCCGCGCCACCGCCTGACCGTGAACGGCGTCAGCGTGCCGCTGCAGCCGACCGGCCGCGTCGGCGAATACGTCGCCGGGGTGCGCTACAAGGCCTGGCAGCCCGCGAGCGCGCTGCACCCGACGATCCCGGTCCACGCGCCGCTGACGGTCGACCTCGTCGACACCTGGATGCAGCGCTCGCTGGGCGGCTGCCGCTACTTCGTCGCGCACCCGGGCGGGCGCAACTACGAGATCCTGCCCGTCAACGCCTACGAGGCCGAGAGCCGCCGGCTGTCGCGCTTCACGGCCCAGGGCCATAGCGTCGAGGGCATCACGGCCGGTCCGCCCGAACCGAGCCTCGAGTTCCCGTTCACGCTCGACCTGCGCCGCCAGGGGCGGCGAGTTTGAACGCCGGCGGGCGACAGGCCCTCACTTGAAGGACCCGGGTGGGCGGCGGGAGCAGGCATGATGGCGGGATGAAGTCCCCGCGTTCGCCCCTGCACCTGCCGCAGCAGGGCAGCCTGCTGCCGCTCGAGGCGCCCGACCCGCTGGCCCTGGCCACGGCCGCGGCGCTGCGCGGCCACGACGGCCATTACAGCGAGCTGCACGGCGAGCTGATGCGCGCGGGCGCGCGGCCGCAGAAGTTGAGCCCCTTGTGGCAGCGCTTCTTCGGCGCGAACGGCGCGACGGGCTGGACCGACCTGCCGGCGCGGGCCGCGCGCACCCAGGCGCGCGTGCGCGAGGACGGCGCGAGCTACAACGTCTACGGCGGTCAGGAGGACGGCGCCGCGCGCGTCTGGCCGCTCGAGCTGCTGCCGATGCTCGTCGGCGCGAACGAATGGGCCGCGATCGAGCGCGGCGTGGTCCAGCGCGCGCGCCTGCTCGACGCCGTGATGGCCGACGTCTACGGCGCCCACCGCCTGCTCGACGCGGGCCTGCTGCCGGCCTCGCTGGTGTTCGCCCACCCGCAGTACCTGCGCGCGATGCACGGCTGCAAGCCGCTCGGCGGCGTGCACCTGCACGTCGTCGCTTTCGAGCTGCTGCGCGGCGCCGACGGCCTGTGGTGGGTCGTCGGCCAGCGCACCCAGGCGCCGTCGGGGCTCGGCTACCTGCTCGAGAACCGCCTGATCGTCGCCGAGCAGTTCCCCGAGGCCTTTCGCGACTTGTCGGTGCAGCGCCTCGCGGCCGCGTTTCAGGCCAGCATCCAGGGCCTGATGCGCCTGTCGCCGGCCGGCGAGCGCGCGCGCGTCGCGCTGCTCACGCCGGGGCCGCGCAACGAAACCTATTTCGAGCACGCCTTCCTCGCGCGCTACCTGGGCCTGACGCTCGTCGAGGGCGGCGACCTGACCGTGCGCGGCGACAAGCTCTACCTGAAGACCACGCTGGGCCTCGAGCGCGTCGACGTGCTGATGCGCCGCGTCGACGACGAATACCTCGACCCGCTCGAGCTGCGCCCGGACTCCATCCTCGGCGTGCCGGGCCTGCTCCAGGCGATGCGCGCGGGCAATGTCGTCGTCGCGAACGCGCCGGGCGCGGGCTGGCTCGAGAGCCCGGGCCTGTCGGCGTTCTGGCCCGGCGTGTCCGAGGCCCTGCTCGGCGAGGAGCTGCTGCTGCCCGGGACGACCTCCTGGTGGTGCGGCGAGGAAGCCGCCTGGGCCGCGCACCGCGAGCAGCTCGCCGACTTCGTCGTCGCGCCGACCTTTCCGCACGGCGGCTTCAAGCCGCAGCTCGCGGGCGCGCTGAGCCCGAGCGCGCGCGCCGAGCTCGCCGCGCGGATAGCCAACGACCCGAGCGCGTACACGCTGCAGGCGCGCCTGAAGCCGGCCGAGACGCCGGTCTGGCGCGACGGCCTGCTCGAGCCGCGGCCCTACGCGCTGCGCGTGTTCGCGCTGTCGGACGGGCAGGGCGGCTACACCGTGCTGCCGGGCGGGCTCACGCGCGTCGCGCAGCGCCACGACGGCCCGAGCGACCCCTGGCTGTCGATGCAGAGCGGCAGCGCGAGCGTCGACACCTGGGTGCAGACCGAGGGCGAGGTCGACCCGACGAGCCTGCTGCCGCGCACGCTGTCGGCGGCCGAACTGTCGGCCGCGCACTGGACCGTCACGAGCCGCTCGGCCGAGAACCTGTTCTGGCTCGGCCGCTACACCGAGCGCGCCGAGAACTGCGTGCGCCTCGCGCGCGTGACGCTCGAGACTCTGGCCGGCTACCAGCGCGGCGGCAGCCCGCCCGAGCTGCTGCGCGCGCTCGACGCGCTCGCGCGCCGCGCCGGCCTGGTCGGCGAGGGCGTGCCCGAGGCCGAGCAGTCGATGCGATTGTTCGAGCGCGCGCTCGTCCACGCGCTCGTCGACACGCGCGAGGCCACCAGCGTGGCCTGGAACCTGCGCGCGCTGCAGTCCTGCGCGCAGACGCTGCGCGAGCGCCTGTCGGCCGAGCAATGGGCGCGCATCCAGGACACCGGCGAGCAGTTCAGCCAGCAGCTCGGCGCGCTGCTCGCGCACAGCCAGGCCGTGCCGCTGTCGGCCGTGCTGGGCGTGCTCGCGCGCGCCGATACCCAGCTCGCGGCGATCACGGGCGGCCAGACCGACCGCATGACGCGCGACGACGGTTGGCGCCTGCTGTCGGTCGGACGCCAGATCGAGCGGCTCGACTTCCTCTGCGACGTGCTCGTCGAGGGCTTCGACCAGGGCCTGCAGCGCTCCGACGCGGGCTTCGCGACCCTGCTCGCGCTGTTCGACTCTTTGATCACGTACCGCGCGCAGTTCCAGGGCCGCCGCGAGGTGCTCGCGCTCTTGCGCCTGCTCGTCCACGACACCGACAACCCGCGCTCGCTGGCCTGGGTCGCGCGGACCATGCGCGAGCGCTTCGTCAAGCTCTCGCGCACCGACCGCGACTGGGCCGCCGAGGTCGCGGCCGGCCTGCCCCAGCCCGACGCCTGGCCGCTCGAGGAAATCGGCACGCCCGACGCCGAGGGCCGCTTCACGGCGCTGCGCGAGCGCCTCGGCGAGACGAGCGCGCAGGCGCTCACGCTGTCGGTGCAGATCGGGCGGCAGTTCTTCAGCCACGTCGGCCGCATCGACCGGATGATTTGGCAATGAGCGAAGTCGAGGTCGCCACCGAAGGAGTCGAGCGCCGCTGGCTGCGCGTGCGCCACGAAACGAGCTACGACTACGACGCGCCGGTCGAGGTCGCGCACCACCTGGCCTGCCTGAGCCCGCGCGCGACGCCCGAGCAGCAGGTGCGCGGCTGGCGGCTCGACATCGACCCGCAGCCCGACGGCATCAGGGACGCCGCCGACCTCGCCGCGCGCCTCAGCGAAGACCCCTGGGGCAACGGCCGGCTCGTGTTCAGCCACGCGCGCGTGCACGAGCGCCTCGTCGTCGGCAGCGAGTTCGAGGCCGGCATCGCGCCGCCGCCCGAGCTCGACCTCGCTGCAAGCCCGGCCTGGCCCGAGGTCGCCGAATCGCTGCGCTACCACGCGGGCTCGGTGCGCACCGAGGCGGTCGAGTTCACGCTCGCGTCGAACTTCGTCGCGCTCGACGCGACGCTCGCGGCCTTCGGCCGGCGCGCGTTCACGGCCGACGCGAGCGTCGCCGCGGGCGCGCTCGCGCTGATGTCGCTGATCCACGCCGAGTTCCGCTACGAGACCACGGCGACCCATGTCGGCACGCGCGCGGCCGAGGCGCTCGCGCTCAGGCGCGGCGTGTGCCAGGACTTCGCCCACGTGATGATCGGCGCGTGCCGCTCGCTGGGCCTCGCGGCGCGCTACGTGTCGGGCTATCTGCTGACCCAGCCGCCGCCGGGCAAGCCGCGCCTGGTCGGCGCCGACGCGTCGCACGCCTGGGTTTCGGTCTGGTGCCCGCGCAACGGCTGGATCGCGCTCGACCCGACCAACGACACGCGCGTCGGCCAGGACCACGTGACGCTCGCCTGGGGCCGCGACTACGCCGACGTCGCGCCGCTGCGCGGCGTGATCCGCGGCGGCGGCAGCGCCGAGCCGCGCGTCGCGGTGACGGTCGAGCCGCTCGGCTAGCGATTCGTCGCCCTGCATCGCGCAGGATGCGAAACAGGGGATTTGACGGTGTGCATTTTTATACACACAATCATTCATGCGCTACAGCTTGGACCCCGTCAAGCGCGCGAGCAGCCTTCGCAAGCATGGCCTTGACCTGGTCGACGCGCAGCCGGCGATCGAATCGGGGCGGACGGTCACTTTCGAGGACCGTCGCTTCGACTACGGCGAGGAGCGATTCGTGACGCTGGGGCCGTTGGGCGACACGCTGGTCGTGATCGTCACAGCGGAGACGGAGGAGCACATCCGCATCATCTCGATGCGCAAGGCAGACCGACATGAGCAAGCCATCTACCGCGAAAGCATCGCCTGACGACGTCGAAGACGCGCCGCTGCGCAGGGCCGACATCGCGTCCGGCAAGCTGGTGCTGCGCAAGCGCGCCGCCAATGGCGCCGTGCTGCCGAACAAGCAGCGCGTGAACATCTTCCTCGACGGCGCGGTCGTCGAGCACTTCAAGGCCAAGGCCGGTGCGCGCGGCTACCAGACGCTGATCAACGAGGCGCTCAAGCAGGCGATCCAGGCCGAGAATCTCGAGGGTTTGATCCGCAAGGCGATCCGCGAAGAGCTGCGCCGCCGCTGAGCGTGCTCACGACGACCCCGACCGCATCCCCCGCTCGCGCTCGCGCTGCCTGAGCACGTCGATCATCACGTTGAAGGTGCGGCCGAGCGCGCCGATCTCGTCGTCGCTGCGCACCTTCACGTGGGCGGCGTCGTAGTCGCCGCGCTTGAGCGCGTCGACCGCGCCCGTGAGCGCCGCGACCGGGCGGCTGATCGAGCGCGCGAACAGCAGCGCGAGGCCGACGAAGATCGCGCCGACCAGACCGAGGCCGATCAGCACCTGCTCGAAGATCGCGCGCAGCGGCGCCTCGAAGCTCGCGCGCGACTCGGTCACGCCGACGACCCAGTCGACGCCCGCGACCGGCGCGTAGCCGGCGACCTCGCGCGTGTGCGTGATCGTCGAGTCGTAGTCGATCACGCCCTCGCGGCGCGCGCCGACCAGCGCCGCGGCGAGCTCGGGCATGCCGAGGCTCTCGACATGCTTGAGCCGGAAGCGCTGGTCGGCCGCGATGTCGGCCTGCTTCTGTGCCGACAGCGGCGCGAGGCTGTGGAAGCGCAGCGCCTCCTTGCCGTCGTGGATCAGCACGCCGTCGCCGTCGACGAGAAACGGGTCGCGGTCGGCGTTGCGCACGCCGTCGACGAGCGCGCCGATCGTCTCGGCGCGCAGGCGCAGCACGATCACGCCGATCGGCGCCGCCGCGGCGTCGCGCACCGGGTAGGCGACGTAGACGCCTGCGCGCCCGGCGACGGCGCCGACGATGATGCTCGTGACGTTCGAGCGCCCGGCCATCGCGATCTTGAAGTAGTCGCGGAAGCCATAGTTGCCGCCGACGACCTCGGGCGCCGTCGACACGAGCGCCTTGCCGCTCGCGTCCATCAGCGTGAGCAGGTGCAGGTCGGGGTTGGTGTCGACGAAGTTCTGCAGCCGCGCGAGCACGGCCGCGCGGCCGGCCTCGCTCGGCTGGCGCAGCAGCGCAGCGACCTCGGGGCTGCGCGCGGCGAACGCGGTCACGCGCCGGCTGTCCTCGATCAGCTGGGAGAGCCGGCCCGCCGTCGCCTGCGCCAGCCCCGAGAGGTTGCGCCGCTCGGCGCGCGCGAGCGCGTCGACGCTGCTCGTGTAGTTGTGCCAGGCGGTGATGCCCATCGGCACGAGCGCGGCGAGCACGAGCGCGAGCGCCATCTTCAGCGCGAGCGGCCACGAAGGCGGGCGCAGCACGCGGCTGCGCGCGGCGCGGCGCAGGCCCGCGCGCAGCCGCGCGGCAAAGCCCTGGCCGGTCGCGCGCTGCGCGTCCTCGTCGGCCATGCCGCGCGCGAGCGCTTCCTGCAACCCGAGGCTCGCCGCGTGCGCGGCGAACAGCGCGCGCCGGAACGCCGCGACGTCCTGGGGCCGGTCGGCCGGCCGGACCTGCAGCGCCCAGTCGATCGCGCGCAGGAACTCGGCGCTGTAGCGGCCCATGCCGGCCTGCTCGGCGCTCGTGTCGGCCTGCGGCGCGGCCTGGCGGTCGGGCGCCTCGCGCGGGCGCTGGCCGCAGACGAGCCAGTACAGCGTGGCGCCGAACGCGTAGATGTCGGTCCACGGCCCCTGCTGGTCGCCGAGGTATTGCTCGATCGGCGCATAGCCGGGCGTCAGGATGCTCGGCGCGTCGCTCGCGTTGCTGACCGCGGCGGGCCGCGCGGCGCCGAAGTCGAGCAGCACGAAGCTGCCGTCGGCGTCGCGCACGAGCACGTTGTCGGGCTTGATGTCGCGGTGCAGCACGCCCTTGTGGTGGACCAGCGCGAGGCCGTCGAGCAGCGGCGCGAGCAGCATCAGCAGCTCGGGCTCGGGGATGCCGGGCATCGGCAGCGGCTGGCCCGCGGGCACGGCCGGGCGCTGCTTGCGCCACCACGCGCCGAGCGCCGCGCCGCGCTCGTAGTCGAGCACCATATAGGCGGTGCGGTTCGCCTCGAAGAAGCGCGCGACGCGCACGATGTTCGGGTGGCGGAAGCTCGCGAGCGTGCGCGCCTCGACGAGGAACTGGTCGAGGCCCTCGAGCAGCGTCGCCGTGACCTCGATGCGGCGCGGCCGCACCGTGCTGTCGCCGGTGCGGATTGCAAACTCTGCCGGCAGGTATTCCTTGATCGCGACCTCGGCGTGCAGGTTCACGTCGGTGGCGAGGTAGGTGATGCCGAAGCCACCCTGGCCGAGCACGCGGTCGATCCGGTACTCGTGAAGGCGGTGACCGGGCTGCAGCGCGATCGGCGCGAGCGTGCGGCGCGCGTCGCCGGCGGAGCCGCTCACGGGGCCACCGGCCGAGGCGCTCGCCGGACCGCTTTGCGAGGGCCGGCTGACCGGTGCGCTGACTGGCGGACGCGTGGCACCGCCGGCCGGCGCGACTGCGCCGCCGGGCCGCGACACCGGCCGCACGACCGTCGCGTCGGGGTCGAAGGCCGGCGCGGGCCGGATCACGGTCGCGTCGTCGTCCACCGGCGCCGCGGGGCGCGGGCCGGTGCGAACCACGGTGCGACTATCGTCTTCCTCCATGAACCCCGGATCCCCTCGATCAGCTTGAATAAATCGTTAGCATTGCAACGATAGATCAATCCCGCCCCGCTGTGCACCGGATGTTCCGCAGCCGTCCGTTCGGCGTCGCCGCGCTCGTCGCGCTGTTCGGCGTCGTGATGGCGGCCTTCCTCAGCTACTTCAAGTTCGAGGCCGCGCTCGAGGCGGCGCTACGCTCGCGCATGACAGTGCCGGCCGTCGCGGTGCGCGAGGCGGTCGAGGCGACGCTCGCGCTCGGCGTGCCGCTCGCGGGGGCGAGCGAGACGCCCGCGCTACTCGAACGCGAGGGCGCAACCGACCCCGAGATCGACTCGATCGAGGTCGCCGACGCCCAGGGGCGGCGCGTGTTCGCGGCCCCGGTGGCGACCACCGGTCTCCAGCCCGGCGAACTCGGCGCCGTCCGCATGCCGCTGCGCAACAGCTTCGACTTGCGTATGGGCGAGGTCGTCGTGCGCTACCCGCTCTTCTCGCTCTCGCAGCGGCTGGCGGAGATGCGCATGCGCCTGGCCTTGATCGCGCTCGTCGGCTGGGCCGTCGCGACGCTGCTCGCCGCTGCCGGTCTCGCCTGGGTGGCGCGGCGCGAGGGCGCATGGAGCGCGGCGCAGCGCGAGGGCCGGCTCACGGCCGTGATCCTCGCCGCGCTGATGCTGGGCCTGCTCGCGATGGGCGCGGCCACGCAGCGCGCGTTCGAGGCCGGCCTGCGGCCCGAGCTCGAGCGCAAGGCCGGTGTCGTCGGCGCGTCGGTCGGCGAGCTCGTCGGCAAGGCGCTCGACCATGGGCTCGCACTTGACGAGCTCGTCGGCGTGAGCGCGCATTTCGACGCGCTGCGCGCCGAGCACCGCGAGCTCGCCTATCTCGTGCTGCGCGACGCCGCGGGCGCGGTGCGCTTCGCGAGCGGCGCGGCCGAGCCAGGCCGCGGCGTCGAGGTGCCGATCGAGCGCGACGGCCGGCGCGTCGGCAGCGTCGAGGCCCAGGTCGGCGCCGCGTACATCCGCCATATCCTGCTCGAATCGGCGCTCGACCTCGGCGTCGTGTTCGTCGTCGCGCTATTCCTCACGCGCGAGCTGCTGCACGGCCTGACGAGCGCGGGCGCAGGCGCCGCGCAGGGCGGCGCGGCCGTGCTCGCGCGCCTGCGCGCGCCGCTGTTCCTGTTCATGCTCGCCGAGGAGCTCACGCGCGCGTTCCTGCCCGGCTACGCGCGCAGCCTCGTGCCGGCCGGCGCGGCTACCTCGCCCGAGCTGCTCGTCGGCCTGCCGATCGTCGTGTTCATGGCCGTCGTCGCGTTCGGCCAGCCGCTGCTCGCGCCTTGGAGCGAGCGCGGCGGGCACCGCCGCACGATGGCCTGGGGCGCCGCGTTCGGCGTGATCGGCCTCGCGGGCGCGGCGCTCGCGACCGGGCTCGCCGACTTCGTCGCGTGGCGCGCGCTGTGCGGGCTCGGCTACGGCATGGTCTTCGTCGCGGGCCAGGGCCTCGTGATCGAGCACACGGGGCCGGCCGAGCGCACGCGCGGCTTCGCGATGTTCGTCGGCGCGATCATGGTCGCCGGCGTGTGCGGCCCGCCGGTCGGCGGCATGCTCGCCGACCACCTCGGGCCGCGCTGGGGCTTCGGCGTCGCCGCGGCGCTCGCGGCGGCGGCCGCGCTCGCGGTGAGCGGCCTGCCGGGGCGCGCGGCCGACGCGGCGCCGATCGCGAGCGGCGCGCCGACGCCGCGCGACTTCGCGCGCCTGTTCCGCGAGGGCCGCTTCCTGTGGGTCACGCTGCTCGCGGCGCTGCCGGCCAAGCTGATCCTCGCGGGCGCCTGCTTCTACCTCGTGCCGGTCTACGCGGGCGCGGCCGGCGCGCCGCCGTCGGTCGCGGGCCGGGCGCTGATGCTTTACGCGGTGCTGCTCGTGCTCGTGCTGCCGCAGGCGACGCGCTGGGTCGAGCGCGGCGTGCCGCTCGCCCGCCTCGTCGGCGCGGGGCTTGCGCTGTCCTCGCTCGGCGGCTTCGCGCTGCTCGCCTGGCATGGCGTCGCGCCGCTGTACGCGGTGACGGCGCTGCTGGGCCTCGGCCAGGGCCTGTCGATCGCTGCGCAGAGCAGCCTGCTCGCCCAGGTCTGCGGCACCGAGATCGCCACGCATGGCAGCGGGCCGGTGTTCGGCGCCTACCGGTTGATCGAGCGGCTCGGCAATACCTGCGGGCCGCTGCTCGCGGGCGCGCTCGTCCTCGCGGTCGGCCACGCGGGCGCGTTCGTCGCGCTCGCGGCGCTGACGCTCGCGAGCGGGCTGCTGTTCGCGCTGCTCGGGCGCGGGCGGTTCGGTGCGGCGGGAGCCCGCGCATGAAGCGCCGTACGCTGCTGATCGCACCGGTAGGCGCCGCCGCGGGTGCCGGCGCGCTTGGCGTGCTCGGTCCGCTCAGGGCGGCGCGTGGCGCGTCGCCGATGACCGCATCGCCGACGCCGACCGCGACCGCGGCGCCTGCGTCTGCTCGGCCCTGGCGCATCTGGGCGATCACCTACCGCGGCCGCACCGAAGTCGAGCGCGGCTTCGCGGACTACATCGCCGCGCGCGGCGTGCCGGTCGAGATCACCTGGCGCGACATCGCGCTCGACCCCGCGCGGTTGCCGGCCATCGTCGCCGAGATCCGCGCGCTGCCGCCCGAGGCCCGGCCCGACCTGATCCATACCTGGGGCACCGGCGTCACGCTCGGCATCGCCGGGCGCTGGGATGCGCGCGACCGGGGCCGCTATGTCGAGGGCATCCCGGTCGTGTTCAGCCTCGTCGCGGCGCCGGTCGGTGCGGGCATCGTCGCCGACCTGCGCGCGCCGGGCCGCGCGGTGACCGGCGTCGGCCATATGGCCGGGCTCGCCGCGCAGGCCCAGGCGATGGCGAGCTACCGGCCGTTCCGCCGCATCGGCATACTGTACTCGGCGAACGAGCCGAACTCGGTCGCGGTGCTCGACGAGCTGCGCGGCGTCGGCCGTCGCCAGGGCTTCGAGGTGCTCGAGCGGACCTTCGGCGTCGACGCGGCCGGGCGGCCGAGCGGCGCGGGCGCGGCCGAGCTCGTGCAGGGCCTTGCCGCGGCCGGGGCGGGCTGGCTCTATATGCCGCCCGACTCGTTCCTGAACACCCAGGCGCGCGAGCTCGTCGTGCCCGCGGCGCTCGCGGCCGGGCTGCCCGCGTTTGCGTCGACCGAGCAGCTGATGGCGGCCGGCGCGCTGCTGGGCCTCGTCAGCCATTACTACAACGTCGGCCAGTTCGCCGCGTACAAGGCCGAGCAGATCCTCGTCGGCCGCGTGCCGGCCGCGCGGATCCCGGTCGAGACGCTCGCGCGTTTCGCGCTGCAGGTCGACCTCGGTGCCGCGCGCCGGCTCGGCCTGCTGCCGCCGCTCGAGATGTTCAACTACGCCGAGCTGATCGGCGACGCGCGCCGGGGGAAACCGTCATGAGCGAATCCGAGTTGCCGAGCGGCTACGCACTGCGGCCGCTGGGCCCGGCCGACCTGCCCGGCCTGATGGCGCTGCACGCGGCCGTGATGGCCGCGCTGCCCGACCCGGCGATGTTCCGTCTGTTCGGCGGCGCCGAGAGTTTCTTCTCGAACCATTGGGGCGCACGCGGCGAGAGCCTCGGCGTCTGCGCGGGCGAGCGCATCGTCGCCTACGGGTCGCTGACGCGCCCGCGGGCCGGCGACCGCGACAACTACGCGGGCGACATCGGCTGGGACGCCGCGCGCGCGGGCCGCGTCGCGCTGCTGTCGGCTGCGATGGTCGACCCGGCCGAGCGCGGCCAGGGCCTGCACGCGACGCTGATCAGGGCGCGGCTGCAGCTCGCGGCCGCGCGCGGCGTGCCCGAGCTGCTCGTGCGCGCGGCGCCGACCAATACGCTGTCGCGGCGCACGCTGCTCGCCCATGGCTTTGCGCTCGTGTGGCTCGGCGTCCAGGCCGAGGGCTCGTTGCGCCATGTGCTGTGGCGGCCGGTCGAGCGAACCGCGGCGGTGGCCGACGCGGCGACGACCTGGGTTGCGGCCGAGGACCTCGAGGCCCAGACAAGGCTGCTGGCGTCGGGCTGGCGTGGCGTCGCGATGCGCGAGGGCGACGCGGCGATCGGTTTCGCGCCGACCCCCTTCGGCTAGACCGGAAGGGCGGCGCCGCGCGCTGGACTCAGCGCGCCGCCGCGCAGCTCGCGAGCCCCTTGAACGCCGGCACGCTCGTGCACAGCTCCGCGCGCAGCGGGTGCGCGCCCGCGAGCGACGCGACGCGCGGGCTCGCGCGGTCGTCCTGCTCGTGGAGCAGCGCGTCGTTGCGCGTGTGGATCGGTCCGTCGACGATATTGCCGCGCAGGTCGGCCGCGGTCTCGGGGAAGCGGCCGTCGATGCCGGCCGTGTCGAGCAGGCGGTTGCCGCTGACGACGCTCTGCGCGGCGCGGTTCAGGTAGATGCCGGCGTCCGAGCATTGCGCGATCAGGTTGTCCTCGAGGCGGCCGGCCTGCTGCTCGACGATGCAGGCGCGGTCGCGGCAATAGGCAGGGCCGCTGCCGCCGCCGCCCAGCGAGAGTCCGACGCGCGCGCCGTCGGCGCCGCGCAGGCGCTGCTCGCAGATCACGAGGTTGCGCGCGAAGACGTTGCCCTGGCCCGCGCCCTTCGCGTAGGCGCCGTAGCTCACGCGGTCGCCCTGGAGCTTGACGAAGTCGGCGATCAGGTTGCCCTCGATGCGCCAGCCGTTCGCGCCGACGAGGTCGATGAAGCTGACCGGGTTGGCCGTGGCGCGGCCGCGCGTGGCGCTGAGCTCGCTCGCCTCGATGCGGCCCGCGTCGGGGAAGTCGCCGCTCTCGCCGTTGATCTTGACCGGGGCGTTGAAGTCGACGAGGCGGCAATGCTCGATGCGCGTGTCGACCGCCGCGCCGACGACGTGGAACGCGTGCTCGCAGTCGCTGTCGTCGCGGCAGGCGCCGTGGATCTCGAGGTTCTCGAAGCGCCAGTGCGGGGCGTTGACCTTGAAGCCCTCGACGAGCGCGAAGTCGAGCCACACCTCGCCGAGCGTGGCCGCGCGCACGACGATCGGCGCCGCGTCGGTGCCCGGCACGCGCACCGCGAGCGCCTCGCCGCTGAAGCGGTAGCGGCCCGGCGCGAGCAGGATCAGGTCGCCGGGCAGGGCGCTCGCGAGCGCCGGCGCGAGCGCCTCGCTGCGGTCGACGCGGACCACGCGCAGCGGCTTGGGGTCGGCCGCGCTCGCGGACGCCGTCGGCGCGGCGTAGGCCGGGTAGTCGGTCGCGGCCGCCTGGACGCCGCGGTCGACGCTGACGAGCTCGAGCGCGAGCCGCTGCGCGCCGCCCCGCAGCCAGGCCGGCTGCTCGGCCCGACTCGCGACGAGCCAGCGCGCGAGCTCGCGCGGCGTCGCGTCGAGCTGCCAGACCGCGGCCGCGAGCGCCGCGCCGCCGCTGAGCAGCAGCAGGGCCAGGGCGCCGAGCAGGCGCCGCAAGTGGCGGCGTAGGGCGGGGCGGGCGGGTGCTTCCATGCGGGCGGTCGGCAGAGCGGGGGCAGACGCATTGTCCGCGTCCGCGACCCGGCCGCGTCGTCGCGCTTAAGGACCCGGCGCGACAATCGCCGCCATCCCGCGTTCCGGCTTCAGCGCGCTCCTCGTGACGAGGCCGCCAACTTCATCCAGCACTTACAGACCCCTACGCAAGTCGTTCATTTTGAACGTATTTTGCGTGCGATTTTCTTTCGAAATTACATCTAAGTACTTGATTCCATTGAGATTTTTTTGATATTTCGCTTGACCATCGGGGTTTCGGTTAGTAAAGTGGTGGAAAGTGTTAATTGGTGGATCGCGGTGGCGAATCTGGTGTTTCAGGGACCTAATGCCTTGGCGATGGACGGCAAGGGGCGGATTGCCGTCCCGACGCGCCATCGCGACGCGCTGCAGGCCCTGTGCGCGGGCCAGCTCACGGTCACCAAACACCCCGAGGGCTGCCTGATGGTGTTCCCGCGGCCGGCCTGGGAGGGCTTCCGCGACCGCGTCGCCGCGCTGCCGATGGCCGCAGCCGGCTGGAAGCGCGTGTTCCTCGGCAACGCGATGGACGTCGAGGTCGACTCGGCCGCGCGCCTGCTGATCGCGCCCGAGCTGCGCGAGGCCGCCGGCCTCGACAAGGACGTGCTGCTGCTCGGCATGGGCTCGTACTTCGAGCTCTGGGACAAGGCCAGGTACCAGGCCCACGAGGCGGCGGTGATGGCGCAGGCCATGCCCGACGTGCTCAAGGACTTCTCTTTCTGACCCGGCATGGCTGAGCCCCTGATCCATACCACGGTGCTGCTGCACGAAAGCGTGGACGGCGTGCTCGCGCGCCCCGACGGCGTCTACGTCGACGGCACCTTCGGCCGCGGCGGCCATTCGCGCCTGCTGCTCTCGAAATTGGGGCCGCAGGGGCGGCTCATCGCGATCGACCGGGACCCAGAGGCCATCGCGGCCGCGAGCTCAGGCGATACGCGGGTCACGGACCCGCGTTTTTGCATCTGCCACGCGGGCTTCGCCGACATGGGCCCTCAGCTCGACGCGCTCGGCGTCGGCCTGGTCGACGGCGTGCTGCTCGACCTCGGCGTGTCGAGCCCGCAGATCGACGACCCGGCGCGCGGTTTCAGCTTCCGTTTCGACGGCCCGCTGGACATGCGCATGGATCCCACCCGCGGCGCGAGCGCCGCGGATTTCCTGGCCAGCGGCGACGAGCGCCAGATTGCAGAGGTGATACGTGACTATGGCGAAGAACGGTTTGCTGCACAGATTGCAAAGGCGCTTGTTGCTCGCCGCGAGGGCGGGCGCCCTGTTCGAAGCACCGCCGAGCTGGCCGAAGTCGTGGCTCGTGCAGTCAAAACCCGCGAGCCGGGCCAGGACCCTGCAACGCGCACATTTCAAGCGCTTCGGATTCATGTCAACGGCGAACTCGCGCAGCTCGAGCAGGGGCTGAGCGCGGCGCTCGAGCGCCTCGCGCCGGGCGGCCGCCTCGCGGTGATCAGCTTCCACTCGCTCGAAGACCGCATCGTCAAGACTTTCATCAACCGCCACGCGAAGGACGAGGTCGACCGCCGCGCGCCGTTCGCGCCGCCGCGGCCGAGCGTGCTCAACGCGCTCGCGCGCGTGAAACCGAGCGCCGCCGAGGTCGCCGCGAACCCGCGCTCGCGCTCGGCCGTCCTGCGCATCGCCGAACGCACGGGCGCGCCGCTGCCGCCCGTGCACGAGAAGAAGCGCCGGAGGGCCGGGTGAACAAGCTCAACCTGCTGCTGCTCGTCGCCGTGCTCGCGAGCGGCGTCGTGCTCGTGCACAGCGCCTACGACGCGCGCCTGCTGTTCACGCGCATCGACGACACCAACGCCGAGACGCGCCGCCTCGAGGCCGACTACCAGCGCCTGCAGGCCGAGCGCCGCGCGCAGGCGACGAACCTGCGCGTCGAGGGCGTCGCGCGCGACCGCCTGCAGATGCGCACCATCACGGCCGCCGTGACCCAGCCGGCCAGCGATCGCGTGGGCGCGCCGGCGGCGAGCGGCACGAGCGGTGCCGCGGCCGCCACCGGTAGCCGCGTCGGCGCGTCGGGAGCCGCCCGATGAGCCTGCGCGAACGCATGCGCGGCGGTGGCGGCGCCAGGAAATCCGCGGGCGCGAAGCCGCAGAGCCGCGCCGTCAACTATGCGACGAGCCCGCTGCTCGCGTCGAAGACGCCGCCGTGGCGCTCGCGCTTCCTCGTCGCCGTGGTCGGGCTCGCGTTCGCGGGCCTGCTCGCGCGCGCGTTCTACGTCCAGGTCTTCGCGACCGAGTTCTATCAGAAGCAGGGCGAGCTGCGCTACGTGCACACGCTCGACCTGCCCGCGAGCCGCGGCCGCATCTCGGACCGCTCGGGCCAGGTGCTCGCGGCGAGCGTCGCGATGCCGTCGATCTGGGCCATCCCCAAGGACGTCGACGCCGACCCGGCCAGGCGCGGCGAGCTCGCCCAGGCGCTGCAGCTGAGCCCGACCGAGCTCGCGCGCAAGCTCGACCCCGACTCGCACTTCGTCTGGCTGCGCCGCCTCGTCGACGACGACACGGCGACGCGCATCAAGGCGCTCGGCGTGAAGGGCGTCTACCAGGAGCGCGAGTACCGCCGCCGCTACCCCGAGGGCGAGGCCGCGGCCCATGTGGTCGGCTTCACGAACGCCGACGACAAGGGCCAGGAGGGCATCGAGCTCGCGTTCGACAAGCAGCTCGTCGGCCGCGACGGCCAGCGCTCGATCGTGCGCGACCGCCTCGGCCGCGCGATCGACGACGTCGGCGACAGCACGCCGGCCGTGAATGGCCAGGACATCGAGCTGTCGATCGACTCGCAGATCCAGTTCTTCGCCTACCAGGCGATCCGCGACGCGGTGGCCGACAACAAGGCCGCGGCCGGCTCGGTCGTCGTGCTCGACGCGAAGACCGGCGAGATCCTCGCGCTCGCGAACGTGCCGACCTACGACCCCGGCAACCGCCAGAACCTGTCCGGCGCGCAGCTGCGCAACCGCGCGCTGACCGACACGGCCGAGCCGGGCTCGACGATGAAGCCGTTCACGATCGGCCTCGCGCTCGACACCGGGCGCGTGACGCCCGAGACCGTGATCACGACGGCGCCGCACAGCCTCACCGTCGGCGGCTTCTCGCCGAGCGACGACGAGCCGCACGCCCAGCTCACGGTGTCCGAGGTCGTGCAGAAGTCGAGCAATATCGGCGCGGGCCGGATCGGCCTGTCGATGCAGCCGCGCGAGCTCTACGACATGTACCAGGCGATCGGCCTCGGCCAGCGCCCGCAGATCGACTTCCCCGGCGCCGTCAGCGGCCGCGTGCGTCCGTACAAGAACTGGCGCCCGATCGAGCAGATGACGATGTCCTACGGCTACGGCCTGTCGGTCTCGCTGCTCCAGCTCGCCCACGCGTACACGGTGTTCGCGCACGACGGCGAGGTGATCCCGCTGACCATCCTCAAGCAGCCCGCGGGCATGACGGCCCAGGGCGTGCGCGTGTTCTCGCCGAAGACGGCCGCCCAGGTGCGCGAGATGCTGTCGATGGTCACGAGCGCCGGCGGCACCGCGTCCAAGGCCCAGGTCGACGGCTGGCATGTTGGCGGCAAGACCGGCACCGCTCGCAAGCAGGAAGGCCGCGGTTACGCGAGCCACAAGTACCGCGCCTGGTTCGTCGGCCTCGCGCCGATCGACCACCCGCGCATCGTCGTCGCCGTGATGGTCGACGAGCCCTCGGCCGGCATCATCTTCGGCGGCCTCGTCGCCGCGCCGGTGTTCTCCAAGCTCGCCCCGCAGACGCTGCGCCTGCTCGGCGTGCCGCCCGAGGCCGACAGCACCAAGTCGCAAATCATGGCGGTGCACGACGCGAAGCCGGCCGCCGACGCCAAGGACGGGAAATCCTGATGCTCCAACTCAAATCCCCCGAGGCCGCGGCGCGCTGGCTGACCGAATGGACGCGCGGCCGCCTGTGCAGCGACAGCCGCGAGGTGCGCCCCGGCGACGCGTTCATCGCCTGGCCCGGCCACGCGCGCGACGGCCGCGCGTTCGTCGCCGCGGCGCTCGCAGCCGGCGCGTCGACCTGCCTGGTCGAGCAGGACGGCGTCGAGGCCTTCGCGTTCAACGACGCGCGCATCGCCGCGCTGCCGGGCCTCAAGGCCGCGACCGGCCAGATCGCCGCGGCCTTCCACGGCCACCCGTCGCGCGCGCTCGCCGTGCTCGCCGTGACCGGCACGAACGGCAAGACCTCGACGGCGTGGTGGACCGCGCAGGCGCTCGGCGCCCTGGGCCAGCGCTGCGGCGTGGTCGGCACGCTCGGCATTGGCGAGCCGGGCCAGCTCAAGTACACGGGCCTGACCACGCCCGACCCCGTGACCCTGCAGGCCGGCTTCAAGAGCATGGTCGACGCGGGCTTCGCGGCCTGCGCGATCGAGGCGTCGAGCATCGGGCTCAATGAGCAACGGCTCGCGGGCACCGAGCCGCGCGTCGCGCTGTTCACGAACTTCACGCAGGACCACCTCGACTACCACGGCAGCATGGCCGCGTACTGGGAGGCCAAGCGCGCGCTGTTCGACTTCCCGGGCCTGCAGGCCGCCGTGCTCAACGTCGACGACGCGAAGGGCGCGGCGCTCGCCGCCGAACTCGCGGGCAGGCTCGACGTGTGGAGCGTCGCGCTGCACGCAGCCGACGCGCGGCTGCGCGCAACCCAGCTGAACTACCGCGCGGGCGGCCTCGCGTTCACGCTCGTCGAGCGCGACGCCCAGGGCGCCGAGCGTTCCGCCGTCGTCGAGACCGCGCTGATCGGCGACTACAACGTCGCGAACCTGCTCGGCGTCGCGGCGGCCCTGCGCGCGCTCGGCCACGATTTCGACGCGGTCGCGCGCGCGATCGGCGGCGTCGGCCCGGTGCCGGGCCGCATGCAGCGCGTCGGCAACGGCCGCGAGCTGCCGCAGGCCGTCGTCGACTACGCCCACACGCCCGACGCGCTCGAGAAAGCGCTCGCGGCGCTGCGGCCCCTCGCCGCGGCGCGCGGCGGCGCGCTGCACTGCCTGTTCGGCTGCGGCGGCGACCGCGACCGCACGAAGCGCCCGCTGATGGGCGCGGCCGCCGCGCGCGGCGCCGACCGCGTCTGGCTCACCAGCGACAACCCGCGCAGCGAAGCGCCCGAGGCCATCCTCGCCGACGTCGCGGCCGGCGTGCCGGCCGGCACCGACTGCGTGCGCGAGGCCGACCGCCACGCGGCGATCCGCGCGGCGCTCGCCGCGGCGGGCCCGCGCGACGTCGTGCTGCTCGCGGGCAAGGGCCACGAGGACTACCAGGAGATCCACGGCCAGCGCCGTCCGTTCTCCGACGTCGACGAGGCGCGCGCGGCGCTGCTCGAAAGGGCGGGGTTGTGAGCATCCGCTGCGCAGCGCCGGGCCGCCCCAAGCAAGCGGCGATCCCCTCGGGGGATCGGCTGCGGTACTCCGCAGACGAGGGGCAGACATGACGCCGTTGTTTACGCTGGGCCAGGCCCACCATTTGCTGCAGGCGGTGCTGCCCGAGGCGCGCCTGGTCGGCGCGCCCGACACGCCGCTCGAGCGCGTGCACAGCGACACGCGCACGCTGCAGCCCGGCGACCTGTTCGTCGCGCTGCGCGGCGAGCGCTTCGACGCGAACGACTTCCTCGCCCAGGCCCAGGCCGCGGGCGCGGCCGCCGCGCTTGCCGAGCGCGGCCTCGCGGCCGCGGGCCTGCCCGGCATCGAGGTGGCCGACGCCAAGCGCGCGCTGGGCCTGCTCGCCGCGGCCTGGCGCCAGCACCACCACCTGCCGCTGATCGCGGTGACCGGTTCGAACGGCAAGACCACGGTCACGCAGATGATCGCGAGCATCCTGCGCGCCTGGCTCGGCGAGCATGGGCTCGCGACGGCCGGCAACTTCAACAACGACATCGGCGTGCCGCTGACCCTGCTGCGCCTGCGCCAGGACGACGCGGTCTGGCACCGCGCGGCCGTCGTCGAGCTCGGCATGAACCACCCGGGCGAGATCGCGCCGCTCGCGGCGCTCGCCGCGCCGACGGTCGCGCTCGTCAACAACGCGCAGCGCGAGCACCAGGAATTCATGAGCGGCGTCGAGGCCGTCGCGCGCGAGAACGGCGCCGTGATCGCGGCGCTCGGCGCGTCGGGCACGGCGGTGTTCCCGGCCGAGGACCCCTGCGCGCCGATCTGGCAGCAGCTCGCCGGCGCGCGCGCGGTGCTGTCCTTCGCGCTGCGCGGTGCGGCCGACGTCAGCGGCGACGCGCAATGGGTCAGCAGCGGCCATTGGGCGCTGCAGATCCGCACGCCGGCCGGCGAGGTGCCGGTGCTCTTGCGCATGGCCGGCGAGCACAACGTCCGCAACGCGCTGGCCGCCGCGGCCTGCACGCTCGCCGCGGGCGCGCCGCTCGCGGCGATCCAGCAGGGGCTCGAGCGTTTCGAGCCGGTCAAGGGCCGCTCGGCGCTGCGCCGGGTCGTGCGGGGCGGCCGCGAGATCACGCTGATCGACGACAGCTACAACGCCAACCCCGACAGCGTGCGCGCGGCGATCGACATGCTCGCGGGCCTGCCCGGCGACGCCTGGCTCGTGCTCGGCGACATGGGCGAGGTCGGCACGCAGGGCGAGGCCTTCCACGCCGAGGTCGGCGCCTACGCGGCCGCGCGCGGGATTCGACATTTCTGGTGCGCGGGGCCGCTCAGCGCGGCGGCCGCGCGCGCGTACGGCAGCGACGCGCGCCACTACGGCGCCGTCGCCGATCTGCTCGCCGCACTGGGCGCGGCACCCGACGTGGCCAACGTGCTCGTCAAGGGATCGAGATTCATGAAGATGGAACAAGTCGTCGCGGCGCTCGCGCCGGCGACCGCGGGAGGACGCGATGCTGCTTAGCCTGGCGCAGTGGCTGCAGGGCCTGGACCCGCATCTGGGCTTTTTGCGCGTTTTCAACTACATCACGTTTCGCGCGGTGATGGCGGCGCTGACCTCGCTGCTGATCGGCCTCGCGTTCGGGCCCTGGGTGATCCGCCGCCTGACCGAGATGAAGATCGGCCAGCCGATCCGCGCCTACGGCGTCCAGCAGCATCTGGCCAAGAGCGGCACGCCGACGATGGGCGGCGTGCTGATCCTGATCGGCATCGGCGTCTCGACGCTGCTGTGGTTCGACTGGAGCAACCGCTTCGTCTGGGTCGTGATGCTCGTGACCATGGGCTTCGGCGCGGTCGGCTGGGTCGACGACTGGCGCAAGGTCGTCGACAAGAACCCCGAGGGCATGCGCAGCCGCGAGAAGTTCTTCTGGCAGTCGCTGATCGGCCTGATCGCCGCGCTCTACCTCGCGTTCAGCGTGTCCGAGACCAACTTCCTCGGCGTCGTCCAGCTGTTCCTGCGCTGGGTCACGACGGGCTTCTCGACCGAGCTGCCGCCCAAGGCGGACCTGCTGCTGCCCTTCTTCAAGACCGTCAGCTACCCGCTCGGCGTGTTCGGCTTCATCGGCATGTCCTACTTCGTGATCGTCGGCACGAGCAACGCGGTGAACTTCACCGACGGGCTCGACGGCCTCGCGATCATGCCGGTCGTGCTGGTCGGCTCGGCGCTCGGCATCTTCGCCTACGTGACCGGCTCGTCGGTCTACGCGCGCTACCTGCTGCTGCCCTATATCCCGGGGGCGGGCGAGCTCGTGATCTTCTGCGGCGCGATGGCCGGCGCGGGGCTCGCGTTCCTGTGGTTCAACACGCACCCGGCCCAGGTCTTCATGGGCGACGTCGGCGCGCTGTCGCTCGGCGGCGCGCTCGGCACGCTCGCCGTGATCACGCGCCAGGAGATCGTGCTCGGCATCATGGGCGGCATCTTCGTCGCCGAGGTCTTCTCCGTGATGATCCAGGTCGGCTGGTTCAAGTTCACGAAGAAGCGCTACGGCGAGGGCCGGCGCATCTTCAAGATGGCGCCGCTGCACCACCACTTCGAGAAGTCGGGCTGGAAGGAGACGCAGGTCGTCGTGCGCTTCTGGATCATCACCATGCTGCTGTGCCTGGTGGGCCTCTCCAGCCTCAAGCTGCGGTGATGCGACGATGAACACGCTGCGCGATCGATCGATCCTCGTGCTGGGCCTCGGCGACTCGGGCCTCGCGATGGCCTGCTGGGCCGTGCGCGCCGGCGCGCAGGTGCGGGTCTGGGACTCGCGCGAGGCGCCGCCGCAGCTGGCAAGCCTGCGCGAGCATTGCCCGCGCGCCGAGTTCACGAGTGCGCCGCTGACGGCCGAGGCGATCGCGGGCGTGCAGCTCGTGCTCAAGAGTCCGGGCCTCGCGCCGCACGACGCGCGCCTCGCCGCCGTCTACGCGAGCGGCCTGCCGGTGCGCGGCGAGCTGAGCCTGTTCGCCGACGCGCTCGCGGCGCTGCGCGAGTCGCAGGCCTATGCCCCCGCGGTGCTCGCGATCACCGGCACGAACGGCAAGACGACGACGACGAGCATGACGGCCCAGCTCGCCGAGCGCGCGGGCCGCCGCGTCGCGATGGCCGGCAATATCGGCCCGACGCTGCTGGACACGCTCACGCGTGCGCTCGACGCGCGCGACGCCGACGGCCACGCCGAGCCGCTGCCCGAGGTCTGGGTGCTCGAGCTGTCGAGCTTCCAGCTCGACGGCGTCGACAACTTCGAGCCGACGGCCGCGGCCGTGCTCAACCTCACGCAGGACCACCTCGACTGGCACGGCGACATGGCGGCCTACGGCGCGGCCAAGGCGCGCGTGTTCGGCCGCGCGGGGCTGATGGTCGTGAACCGCGACGACGCGCTCGTCGAGGCGATGGTGCCCGCACCCGTGCTCGTGCCGCAGGGCCGCGGCCGCGCGGCCAAGCTCGAGGGCCGTCGCGTCGTGCGTTTCGGCCTCGGCGCACCCGCCGCGCCCGGCGACTTCGGCCTCGTCGACGAGGCCGGCATGGCCTGGCTCGTGCGGGCGCGCGAGGCCGACGAGACGATCCGCCGCCGCCCGGGCGAGGCCGAGGAGATCCTGATCCAGCGCCTGATGCCGGCCGACGCGCTGCGCGTGCGCGGTCGCCACAACGCCGCGAACGCGCTCGCCGCGCTCGCGCTGTGCACGGCCGCGGGCCTGCCGCTCGCGCTGCTCCTGCACGGCCTGCGCGAGTACCGCGGCGAGCCGCACCGCGTCGAGCATGTGCTGACGCTCGAGGGCGTGGACTTCTACGACGACTCCAAGGGCACGAACGTCGGCGCGACGGTCGCCGCGATCAAGGGCCTCGGTGCCGACCGCGCGCCCGCGCGGCTCGTGCTGATCCTCGGCGGCGACGGCAAGGGCCAGGACTTCGCGCCGCTGCGCGAGGGCGTCGCGGCCCATGGCCGCGCGGTCGCGCTGATCGGCCGCGACGCGCCGCAGGTCGAGGCGGCGCTCGCGGGCCTCGAGATCCCGATGGAACGCCACGCGACGCTCGAGGACGCGACGCGCTGGGCCTGCGCCCAGGCGCGCCCGGGCGACAGCGTGCTGCTGTCGCCGGCCTGCGCGAGCCTCGACATGTTCCGCAACTACGCGCACCGCGCCGAGGTCTTCGTCGCGACGGCGCAGGAGCTCGCGAACGATCGGGGGCTCGCATGAGCGTTGTCGTCGAGCGTCTGCGCGGCCTGTTCCAGCGCACCGACCGCGAGGGCGAGGTGCCCGTGCGCGACTGGGTCTCGGCCTCGGCCGGCCAGCCCGTGCGCCTGCAGGAATTCGACGTGATGCTCGTGTGGGTGATCGTCGCGCTGATGGCCTTCGGCCTGCTGATGGTCTATTCGGCGTCGATCGCGATGACCGACAACGCGCGCTACGCGGCCTATTCGTCGAGCTACTTCCTCACGCGCCACGTGATGAGCCTCGTCGTCGGCCTCGTCGCCGCGCTGGTCACGGTGCAGATCCCGGTCGCGACCTGGGAGCGCTGGGCGGCCTGGCTGTTCGTCGCCGCGCTCGTGCTGCTCGTCGTCGTGCTCGTGCCCCATGTCGGCCGCGTCGTGCTCGGCGCGCGGCGCTGGATCCCGCTCGGCGTGATGAACTTCCAGCCGTCCGAGCTCGCGAAGATGGCGATCGCGATGTACGCGGCCAGCTACATGGTCCGCAAGATGGAGGTCAAGGAGAACTTCGTCCAGGCGGTCTGGCCGATGGTCGTCGCGCTCGGCGTCGTCGGCACGCTGCTGCTCGCCGAACCCGACATGGGCGCGTTCATGGTCATCGCGGCGGTCGCGATGGGCATCCTGTTCCTCGGCGGCGTGAACGGCCGCATGTTCCTGCTCGTCGTCGGCGTGCTGCTCGGCGCCTTCGTGCTGATGATCACCTTCAGCGACTTCCGGCGCGAGCGCATCTTCGCCTACCTGAACCCCTGGGACGAGAAGTACGCGCAGGGCAAGGCCTACCAGCTCACCCATTCGCTGATCGCGTTCGGCCGCGGCGAGTGGCTCGGCCAGGGCCTCGGCAGCTCGGTCGAGAAGCTCCATTACCTGCCCGAGGCGCATACCGACTTCCTGCTCGCCGTGATCGGCGAGGAGCTCGGCTTCGCGGGCGTCGCGCTCGTGATCGTCGCGTTCTTCTGGCTGTCGCGCCGGCTCTTCCACATCGGCCGCCAGGCCGTCGCGCTCGACCGCGTGTTCGCGGGCCTGTACGCGCAGGGCATCGGCATCTGGATGGGCGGCCAGGCCTTCATCAATATGGGCGTGAACCTCGGCGCGCTGCCGACCAAGGGCCTGACCCTGCCGCTGATGAGCTTCGGCGGCTCGGCGATCCTGATGAACTGCGTGGCGCTTGCGGTCGTCCTGCGCATCGACATCGAGAACCGGCAACTCATGCGCGGAGGCCGCGCATGAGCAGCGTGCGTACGCGCGCGTTGCCCGTGCGCTTGCGCGCGGGTGGCCGGTTCGGGACGGCGCTCATGTCGCGTAGCGACGTGAAGGCCGTGCCGCGGCCGTGCGACGGCCAGAACCGCCAGCTCATGAGAGGAGGCCGCGCATGACGCGCCACCTCGTGATCATGGCGGCCGGCACCGGCGGCCACATCATCCCCGGCATCGCGGTCGCGCGCGAGATGGAGCGGCGCGGCTGGAGCGTGTCGTGGATCGGCACCGAGACCGGCATGGAGAACCGCCTCGTGCCCGCGGCCCAGCTGCCGCTCGACCGGCTCGCGTTCGGCGGCCTGCGCGGCAAGGGCCTGGCCAAGGCCTTCAAGGGCCTCGCGGGCTTCGCGCGCGCGTTCGTGCAGTCGCGCAGCGTGTTCGTCACGCGCCACGCCGACGCGGTGCTCGGCATGGGCGGCTATGTATGCGCGCCGGGCGGGCTGATGGCCTGGCTGATGCGCCGCCCGCTCGTGCTCGTGAACGCCGACGCGAGCTGGCTGATGTCGAACAAGTGGCTCGCGCGCTTCGCGCGGCGGATCTGCTTCGGCTTCGACGGCCGCGACGCGGCAACGCTCGCCAAGGCCGTCGTGACGGGCAACCCGGTGCGCGGCGAGATCGAGTCGCTGCCGGCGCCGGCGGCACGCTACGCCGAACGCAGCGGCCCGTTGCGCCTGCTCGTGCTCGGCGGCTCGCTCGGCGCGAAGGCGCTCAACGACGCGCTGCCCGCGGCGCTCGCGCTGTGGCCGGCCGACGCGCGGCCCAGCGTCGTCCACCAATGCGGCCAGGCGCATCTGCCGATGGTCCAGCAGGCGTATCGCGACGCGGGCCTGACGCTCGGCGAAGGCGTCGAGGTCCTGGCCTTCATCGATGACATGGCCGCACAGCTCGCGGCGGCCGACCTCGTCGTGTGCCGGGCGGGCGCGATCACGGTCTCGGAGCTGTGCGCGGCCGGCGTGCCCGCCGTGCTCGTGCCGCTCGTCGTCAGGACGACCTCGCACCAGCGCGACAACGCGCAGTTCATGGCCCAGCATGGCGCGGCGCTGCATCTGCCGCAGGGCGAGCTGAGCGCCGAGAAGCTTTTTTCGGCGCTCAAAGTGTTTACACGTCAACAGTTGCTGGAGATGGCCGAGAAGGCCCAGGCGCTCGCGCGGCCCCGCGCCGCAGCCCGCGTCGCCGACGCGATCGAAGCCTCGCTCGAGGTGCGCACATGAAGCACGCCGTCAAAAAGATCCATTTCGTCGCGACCTGTGAAGCCGCCGAAGCAGGCCGTTGCGTGCGAGGGGCCGAGGCATGAAACACGCCGTCAAGCACATCCACTTCGTCGGCGTGGGCGGCGCCGGCATGAGCGCGATCGCCGAGGTCCTGCGCGCGAGCGGCTACACCGTGTCGGGCTCGGACCGCGCGGCGAGCGCCGTGACCGAGCGCCTCGCCGAGCTTGGCGTCACCGTGTACATCGGCCACGCGGCCGCGCAGATCGTGGGCGCGCAGGCCGTCGTCACGTCGACGGCGGTCAAGGCCGACAACCCCGAGGTGCTCGCCGCGCGCGCGGCCGGCGTGCCGGTCGTCGCGCGCGCGGTCATGCTCGCCGAGCTGATGCGCCTGCGCAAGGGCATCGCGATCGCGGGCACCCACGGCAAAACGACGACGACCTCGCTCGTGAGCTCGGTGCTGATCGAGGCCGGCCTCGACCCGAGCTTCGTGATCGGCGGCAAGCTGCTCGCGGCAGGCGCGAACTCGCGCGTCGGCCAGGGCGAGTTCATTGTCGTCGAGGCCGACGAGAGCGACGCGTCCTTCCTGCACCTGCTGCCGATGATGGCCGTCGTCACGAACATCGACGAAGACCATATGGACACCTACGGCCACGACGTGGCCCGGCTGCACCAGGCCTTCGTCGACTTCCTCGAGCGCATGCCCTTCTACGGCGCGGCCATCATGTGCGGCGACGACGCGGGCGTGCAGGCGATCGCGGGCCGCGTCGCGCGCCCGGTCGTTCGCTACGGCCTCGGCGCGCACAACGCGGTGCGCGCGGTCGACGTGCAGCCGGTGCCCGGCGGGCAGATGCGCTTCACCGTCCAGCGCGAAGACCTGTCCGACCTGCCCGTGCTCTTGAACCTCGCGGGCACGCACAACGTGCGCAACGCGCTCGCCGCGATCGCGGTCGCGACCGAGCTCGACGTGCCCGACGCGGCGATCCAGCGCGGCCTCGCGGGCTTCGGCGGCGTCGGCCGGCGCTTCCAGCGCTACGGCGAGCTGCGCGCGGCCGACGGCGGGCGCTTCGCGCTGATCGACGACTACGGCCACCACCCGGCCGAGATGGCCGCCGTGATCGAGGCCGCGCGCGGCGCGTTCCCGGGCCGCCGCCTCGTGCTCGCGTTCCAGCCGCACCGCTACACGCGCACGCGCGACTGCTTCGCCGACTTCGTCCGCGTGCTCGGCACGGCCGACGCGGCGCTGCTGACCGAGGTCTACGCGGCCGGCGAGGCGCCGATCGCGGGCGCCGACGGCGCCGCGCTCGCCGCCGCGGCATATGCTCAATTCGTCGCCGCCGTCGGCGACCTGCCCGCTGCGATCGCCGCCACAAGCCGCGACGGCGACGTTGTCATCGTCATGGGTGCAGGCTCGATCGGGTCCGTGCCTGGACAGACCGTGGGACTGCTGCAATGAGTACCAACACGCTGAACATCGATCTGAATATCGACCCCAAGGCCTTCGGCAAGGTCGCCGTGCTGATGGGCGGCAGCTCGGCCGAACGCGAGGTCTCGCTGACCATGTCGGGCCCCGGCGTGCTCGCCGCGCTGACGGCCGCCGGCGTTGACGTCCACGCGTTCGACCCGGCCGCACGCGGCCTGCACGAGCTCAAAGAGCAGGGCTTCGCGCGCTGCTTCATCGCGCTGCACGGCCGCCACGGCGAGGACGGCACCGTCCAGGGTGCGCTCGAGCTGATGGGCCTCCCGTACACGGGCTCGGGCGTGATGGCCTCGAGCATCGCGATGGACAAGATCATGACCAAGCGCATCTGGGTCGCCGAGGGCCTGCCGACGCCGCGCTGGGTCAGCCTCGCGCGCAGCGCGCAGACGCGCGAGCGCATCCGCACCGTGCCCGACGAGCTCGGCTTGCCGCTGTTCGTGAAGCCGCCGCACGAGGGCTCGAGCATGGGCGCGAGCAAGGTCGACGGCTATTCGCAGATGCAGGCCGCCGTCGAGCTCGCCGCGCAGTACGACGCCGAGGTGCTGTGCGAGGAGTTCGTCGACGGCGCCGAGCTGACCTGCCCGGTGCTCGGCGACGGCGCGGGCGCCGTCGCGCTGCCGGTCATCGAGATCCGCGCCAAGGGCGCCTACGACTACCAGAACAAGTACTTCACCGACACGACCGAGTACCTGGTCGGCAAGCTCGCGCCCGCCGTCCAGGCCGAGATCCAGGCGCTCGTGCTCAAGGCCTACCGCGTGCTCGGCTGCCGCGGCTGGGGCCGCGCCGACCTGATGCTGCGCAAGAGCGACGGCAAGCCCTTCCTGCTCGAGATGAACACCTCGCCGGGCATGACCTCGCATTCGCTCGTGCCGATGTCGGCGCAGGCCGCGGGCCTGTCCTACCAGCAACTGTGCCTGTGGCTCTTGAGCCAGGCGCGCCTCGACGGCAGCCAGGGCTGACCGAAGCACGACCATGGCCCGCAACCCGAGCACCGTCGCGCCGCCGCTCGACATCCGCGTCATGAACGCGGTGTCGGCGTTGCTGCTGCTCGGCCTGCTCGGGATGCTGCTCGCCTGGGGCCTGCGCTGGGTCGTGCGCCAGCCGGTCTTCGCGCTGCGCGCGATCGTCGTCGAGGGCGATGTCGCGCACCTGAGCGCGGCGACGCTGCGCGCGAACGCGCTGCCGCGCCTGGCCGGCAACTTCCTGACGCTGAACCTGCGCGAGGGTCGCGCCGCGTTCGAGGCCGTGCCCTGGGTGCGCCACGCCGAGCTGCACCGCGTCTGGCCGGGCCTGCTGCGCGTGACGCTCGAGGAGCACCGCGCGGTCGCCTACTGGGAGACCAAGGCCGACGGCGCCGACGCCGACAGCGACGCGAGCGTCGACGAGCAGCTCGTCAACGACCATGGCGAGCTGTTCGAGGCCAACCTCGGCGACGTCGAGGACCAGGACCTGCCGACGCTCGCCGGTCCGGCCGGCCACGCGGCCGAGATGCTCGGCATGTGGCGCGAGCTGCAGCCGCGCGTGCAGCGGCTCGACGACGGCGTCGAACGCCTCGACCTGTCGGGCCGCGGCTCGTGGCGCGCGACCTTCGAGAAGGGCGCGGTCGTCGAGCTCGGCCGCGGCAGCGCGGCCGAGGTGCTCGCGCGCTTCGAGCGCTTCGCGCGCACGCTGACCCAGGTGACGTCGCGCTACGACGGCGCGCCGCTGGTCTTCGCCGACCTGCGCTACCCCGACGGTTATGCGCTGCAGCTGCGCGGGGTCAGGACGAATCAGGATAAACCCGGAAACAAGAATCGCTGAGGAATAGCATGGCCAAGGAATACAAGGATTTGGTCGTCGGACTCGATATTGGCACGGCCAAGATCATGGCCGTCGTCGCCGAGGTCCAGGGCAACGGCGAATTGCGCATCGCCGGCCTGGGCGTGGCCCCGACCCAGGGCCTCAAGCGCGGCGTCGTCGTCAATATCGACGCGACCGTGCAGTCGATCCAGCAGGCCCTCAAGGAGGCCGAAATGATGGCCGACTGCAAGATTTCGAGGGTTTATACGGGGATTACCGGCAGCCATATTCGCGGCCAAAACTCGACCGGCATGGTGATCGTGCGTGACAAGGAGGTTACGCCCATCGACGTCGCCCGGGTCGTCGAAACGGCCAAGGCCATCAATATCCCGAACGACCAGCGCCTGTTGCTCGTCGAACCCCAGGAATTCGTGATCGACGGCCAGGAGGTCAAGGAACCCATCGGTATGAGCGGGGGCCGGCTCGAGGTCAAGGTTCATATCGTGACCGGCGCACAAAGTGCGGCGGAAAACATCGTCAAATGCGTGCGCCGCTGCGGCCTCGAGGTCGACCAGCTGGTCTTGAACCCGAGCGCGTCGAGCCAGGCCGCGCTGACCGACGACGAGCGCGACCTCGGCGTCGCCCTGGTCGACATCGGCGCCGGCACGACCGACGTGGCGATCTTCACGGGCGGCTCGATCCGCCATACGGCCGTCATCCCTATCGCTGGCGACCTCATCACCAGCGATATCGCGATGGCCTTGCGCACCCCGACCAAGGACGCCGAGGAAATCAAGGTCGAGCATGGCGTCGCGAAGCAGCTGCTCGCCGACCCGGCCGACCAGGTCGAGGTGCCGGGCCTGGGCGACCGCACGCCGCGCCTGCTGTCCAAGCAGGCGCTCGCCGGCGTGATCGAACCGCGCGTCGAGGAGATATTCGCGCTGGTGCACCAGGTGATTCGCGAGAGCGGCTACGAGGAACTGCTGTCCTCGGGGATTGTGCTGACCGGCGGCTCGGCGGTGATGCCGGGCATGGTCGAACTCGCCGAGGATATTTTCCTGAAACCGGTCCGGCGCGGCACCCCGACCTATTCGGGGGCGCTCTACGACATGGTGGCAAACCCGCGCTCGGCGACCGTCATGGGCCTGCTCGAGGAGGCCCGGATGTCGCGCGCCCGGGGTTTGAAGGCGGCCCAGCAGGCGGGTTCCATGAAGACCATGCTCGGGCGCGCGAAAGACTGGTTCCTGGGTAATTTTTAAAAGAAATAAAGGGCTTTCCTGTGGTTTTTTACACGCGGCAACTGCATAATCGGCAAAAGGAGGTTTGATATGCCTATCGAGATGATCGAGGAGTTTGACCAGGGCACCCAGATCAAGGTGATCGGGGTTGGCGGCGGCGGCGGCAATGCCGTCGACCACATGATTGCCCAGGGGGTTCAGGGGGTCGAGTTCATTTGCGCGAACACCGACGCGCAGGCGCTCAACCGCTCCAAGGCCGACCTCCTGCTGCAGCTCGGCAGCACGGGCCTGGGCGCCGGCGCGAAGCCCGAGGCCGGCAAGGCCGCGGCCGGCGAGGCCGAGGCGCGCATCCGCGACGCGATCCAGGGCGCGAACATGCTGTTCATCACCGCCGGCATGGGCGGCGGCACCGGCACCGGCGCGGCACCCGTGATCGCGCGCGTCGCCAAGGAAATGGGCATCCTGACCGTCGGCGTCGTGACCAAGCCCTTCGACTTCGAAGGCAGCCGCCGCGCGAAGGCCGCCGACGCGGGCCTCGCCGAGCTCGAAGCCAACGTCGACTCGCTGATCGTCGTGCTCAACGAGAAGCTGCTCGAGGTGCTCGGCGACGACATCAGCCAGGACCAGGCCTTCTCGCACGCCAACGACGTGCTGAAGAACGCGGTCGGCGGCATCTCCGACATCATCCACGTGCCGGGCCTGATCAACGTCGACTTCGAAGACGTCAAGACCGTCATGAGCGAGCCCGGCAAGGCCATGATGGGCACGGCCCAGGCGACCGGCCCGGACCGCGCGAGCAAGGCCGCCGAGGCCGCGATGGCCTGCCCGCTGCTCGAAGGCATCGACCTGTCGGGCGCGCGCGGCGTGCTCGTGCTGATCGCTGCGGGCCGCGCGAACTTCAAGCTCGCCGAGAGCCGCAACGTGATGAACGCGATCAAGCGCTACGCGTCGGAAGACGCGCACATCATCTACGGCGCCGCCTACGACGAGAGCCTCGGCGACGCGCTGCGCGTGACCGTGATCGCGACCGGCCTGACGGGCCAGAAGGCGCGCGCCCAGGCGCCGCTGTCGGTCGTCCAGCAGCCGGTGATGCGCACCGGCACCGACAACATGCCGGTGCTGACCCAGCAGGTCAGCGTCGGCGGCGGCCATGGCCACGCGACGGCCGCGCCGGCCGGCGTCGGCATGGCGACGGGCGGCGACTATCAGGCCAACCCGGTGCCGAGCGTGTGGCGCCATATGCGCACGGCCGCGGCCAAGGTCGAGGCGCTGTCGTCGAACGGCATGGACGAGATCGAGATCCCGGCCTTCCTGCGCAAGCAGGCCGACTGAACGATCCGTCCGCCGCAAACCTCCTGCCTTGTAGGCGCTGCACCTCGTGCAGCGCCTTTTTTCTTTTAGCCGGCCGTCGGCGGCCCGAAGCGCAACGCGCCGGCGATCCGGTTCCACGCGTTGATCGCGCCGATCGCGGCCGTCAGCATCGCGATCTCGGGCAGCGTGAACTCGGCGCGCAGCGCGGCCTCGGCGGCCGGGTCGACCGGGGCCTGGTTCATGCGCGTGAGCGCCTCGGTCCACGCGAGCGCCGCGCGCTCGCGCGGCGTGTACAGCGGCGCCTCGCGCCACACCGCGATCAGGTCGAGCTTGGCCGCGGGCACGTCGAGCTGGCGCGCGATGTTCAGGTGGAACTGCAGGCAGAACGCGCAGCCGTTGAGCTGGGACGCGCGCACCTTGACGATCTCGACGAGGGTCTTGTCGAGGCCGCTCGCGTCGACGGTCTGGCTCAGGGCGCGCAGCGCGGCGACGACGCCGGGCGCGAGGCGTTCGTATTCGGGGCGGTCGATCAGGGCTTCGAGCATGGCGGGAACTCCGTTTGGGACAGTCGGCGCGACGGGCGCCAATCTTGCGGTCAGCTGTGCGGGCACGCGGAATCGGGAGTATGCACAGGCCCCGAACCACGCGTGGAAGTGATCGAGGTCAAGAACCATGCAGGGGCCCCCACATTTGGCGGATGCGGCGGCGCGGACGGGGCGGCAGAGTGCGCGGGCTTGACTGACGAAGAATGCCCGGCACGACCGGGCTCGCTCCCGCATCGATGGATCCGAATTTCACCCGCGCCTGGTCGCTGCTGCTCGGCGGCATGTTGGCGACGGCCTTGCTGCTGCTGCTCGCGGCCGTCCTCTTCGGCCTCCTGCTGCATCGCCAGCAGCGCCGCGTGGCCGCGTTGCGGCGATCGCATGCCGACGAACTCGCGGCGCGCCTGCGCGAACAGGCCGAAACGCTGCGCGTCGCGCACGAGGCGGCGTGCCGCACCGGCCGCGAGCAGGTCCTCGCGGCCGAGCGCCAGCGCCTGATGCAGGACATGCACGACGGCCTCGGCTCGGCGCTGCTGTCGGCGCTCGTCGCGGTCGAGCAGGGCACGCTGGGCCAGCACGAGCTCGTCGAGCTGCTGCGCGAATGCGTGGACGACCTGCGCCTCGTGATCGACTCGGTCGAGCCGGTCGGCCACGACCTCGTCGCGCTGCTCGCGACCATGCGCTTCCGGCTCGGCAAGCGCCTGCAGGCCGGCGGCCTGCAGCTCGACTGGTCGGTCCACGACATCCCGCCGCTCGAATGGCTCGCGCCGCCCGACGCGCTGCAGGTTTTGCGCCTGCTGCAGGAGGCCTTCAACAACGTGCTCAAGCATGCGCAGGCGAGCCGCGTGCGCCTCGTCACGCGCCAGGTCGGCCGCTGGGTCGAGATCCGCGTCGAGGACGATGGCCGCGGCTTCGACGCGCAGCGCGCGGCTGGCGGCCGCGGCCTGCGCGGCCTGCAGCGCCGCGCCGACGCGCTGCACGGCCACCTGCGGCTCGACACGAGCCCCGGCGCGGGCACGCGCCTGTCGCTGCGCCTGCCGATCGTGCGCCGGGCCGCGTCGTGATGGGCCGCGGCGACACAAGGCCATTGCGATTCGCAGCACGCGCGCAACGTCGGCCGAATAAAATCGCGGCCATGGTGCAGCAGAGAACCCTCAAGTCCCTGACGCGTGCGGTCGGCGTCGGCATCCACAGCGGCCAGCGCGTCGAGCTCACGCTGCGCCCGGCCGCGCCCGACACCGGCATCGTGTTCCGCCGCGTCGACCTCAACGAGCCGGTCGACATCCCGGTGCGTCCCGAGGCGGTCTGCGACACGCGCATGGCGACGACGATCTCCCCCGGCGGCGACCCGGGTGCGCCCAAGGTCCAGACGATCGAACACCTGCTCTCGGCCTGCGCAGGCCTGGGCCTGGACAACGTCTATATCGACATCAACGCCGACGAGGTGCCGATCCTCGACGGCTCGGCCGCGAGCTTCGTCTACCTGCTGCAGAGCGCGGGCATCGAGCTGCAGAACGCGCCGAAGAAGTTCCTGCGCGTGAAGAAGACCGTCGAGGTGCGGCAGGGCGAGGGCAAGCGCCTGATGTGGGCGCGCCTCGAGCCGCACCATGGCTACACGCTGTCCTTCCAGATCGAGTTCGACAACCCGGCCGTCGCGGCGACGGGCCAGCAGTACGTGTTCGACATGGGCTCGGGCCAGTACAAGCGCGAGATCGCGCGCGCGCGCACCTTCGGCATGACGAGCGACATCGAGCTGATGCGCTCGCGCGGCCTGACGCTCGGCGGCTCGATGGACAACGCGATCGTCGTCGACGACTACCGCGTGCTCAACGCCGACGGTCTTCGCTACGACGACGAGTTCGTCAAGCACAAGATCCTCGACGCGATCGGCGACATGCACGTCGCGGGCCACCCGATGCTCGCCGCGTACACGAGCTTCAAGGGCGGCCACGCGCTGAACAACAAGCTGCTGCGCGCGCTGCTCGCCGACGCGACCGCCTACGACATCGTCACGTTCACCGACGACAAGCTCGCGCCCGCGGGCTTCGCGCAGCTCGCGCCGGCCTGGTAGCGCTGGTTCATGGCCTTGAGTCGCAACCAGCTCGACAAGCTTGGGGAGCGGCTCAAAGCGGGTGACCTGGGCGGTGACGACCTGCGCATGCTGGACGAATACAGGCGATCGTTCGCGGCGACCAGCAGCGTCGTGATGCAGATACTGCGCAAGGATTTCGGTCTGGCGCCTACGGCGCGCCCCGCGAAGTCCACGGCCGCAATCGTCGAGAAACTGCGCCGGCTCAGCACGCAGTTGACGCGCCTCCAGGACATCGCAGGATGCCGCGTCGTGGTGAAGGGCCTCGAGCATCAGCAGTCGCTGGTGGTCAGGTTGTGCCAGCGCTTTCCGGATGCAAGAGCGGTCGATCGCGTGGCCGAGCCGAGCTCCGGCTACCGAGCCATGCATGTTGTCGTCAGGTCGAGGGTCGCTGGGCCGAGATTCAGGTCCGGACCGAATTGCAGCATCTATGGGCGATGCTGTCGGAGAAGGTGGCTGACCGGTTTGGCCATGCTCTCAAATATGGCGGGGGTGATGAAGCCGTTCGTGCAAGGATGGTGGGCTTGTCGGATGCCGCGTACCATGTCGACTTCGTGCAGGATCTTGTGCGGCTTGCCACGCGGCGACTGGCGTCCAGCGGCGATGAAGAGCTTTTGAGCCAGCTCGCTGCCGAACAAGCCGATCTTGAGCGAGACAGGCGCGCACTCTCCATGCGCCTGCAGCAGGTTGCGGATAACCCGGACGCCGTGTTCGACGAGACATGATTTACCTGATCGACTATGACCGTCGCAGCGGCACGCTGATCGAGATGCGTGCTTTTCTCGATGCCCAGCGTGAAGTGGCACAGGATGCTCGGTTGGAGCTTGAGCTTTCCTTGCTTGCCCAAGGGACGAACCGGGAAGTGGTCTTGCTGGAGGCTGCGAACGAGAGCGACCTGCGTCGCACCCATGGCCGCTATTTCGAGACGATCGAGGGCCTTGCTGCCCGTGGCGTCGAGCTGGTCAATGGCTGAAGCGGTCTGATGTTCGTCCGGCTCGCCATCGGCCTCCTGTTCGTCGCCGCGCTCGGCTGCTTCGCGGGCTTCGTCGCGACGCGCGACCGTCAATGGCTGCGGCGCATGGTCGTGCTGCTGCGCTGGACCGTGATCGGCGGGATCGGCTTCTTCGCGCTGATGGTTCTCGAGCGCTTGGCGCTCGTGCTCTGACGCGACGGCGGCTCGGCTCCGCCGTGCCGAGCGTCTTTGCTCTCACTCCTCGAGCGCCTGCAGCTGCACGAGCCGCTGGTACAGCCCGCCGTCGATGCCCATCAGCTCGCCATGCGTGCCGCGCTCGGCGATGCGGCCATGGTTGAGCACGACGATCTGGTCGGCCGCACGGATCGTCGACAGGCGGTGCGCGATCGCGACGATCGTGACGCGGCCGCGCAGCTGCTCGAGCGCCGCGCTGACGGTGCGCTCGGTCGCGCTGTCGATGTTCGACGTGGCCTCGTCGAGGAACAGGATGCGCGGCTGGCCCGCGAGCGCGCGCGCCATCGCGACGAGCTGCTTCTGGCCCGTCGACAGGCGCGCGCCGCCCTCGCCGAGCAGGGTGTCGTAGCCCTGCGGCAGCGACTCGATGAACGCGTCGATGCGCGCCGCGAGCGCGGCCGCGCGGATGCCGGCCGCGTCGACCGCGCGGCCCATCGCGATGTTCTCGCGCGCGCTCGCGGCGACGAGATACGGCTCCTGCGGCACCAGGCCCACGGCCGCGCGGAACGCCGCGTCGGGCAGGCTCGCGAGCGCCTGATCGTCGACGCGGATCGCACCGCTCTGCGCCGTGTAGAAGCGCAGCAGCAGCGACAGCAGCGTGCTCTTGCCGCTGCCCGTGTGGCCGACGACGCCGACGAAGCTGCCCGGCGCGATGTGCAGGTCGAGGTCGTGCAGCACCGGCCGCGCCGGGTCGTAGCCGAAGCTCAAGGATTCGATCGCGATCGCCCCGCGCGTGACCGCGCGCGCCGCGTCGTGCTCGGCCACCGGCGCGGTCTCCTGCAGGAGGGTGCGCACGCGTGCGGCCGCGACCATGGCCTGCTGGAGCTGGCCGAACTGCAGGGTGATCTGGATCAGCGGCTCGACGACGCGTGCGATATACGCGAGGAAGGCGTAGAGCAGGCCGACCTCGACGCCCGACAGCTCGCGCTGGCCGAAGCCGTAGATCACGACGACGATCAGCCCGACGTTGAGCAGGTCGAGCGCCGGGCGCAGCAGCCACGCGTTCGCGCGCAGCTCGGCGCGGCGCGACTCGCGGTGCTCGGCGTTCGTGCGCGCGAAACGCTCGGCGAAGCGCGGCGCCGCGCCGGCCGCCTGCAGCACGGCCATGCCGGCGATGCTCTCGGCCATCTGCGCGTTGATGTCGCTGCGCAGCTGGCGCTGGCGCTGCACGGCCTGGCTGCTGAAGCGCTGGTAGAGCAGGATGATCAGCACCATCGCCGGCACGAGCAGCGCGACGATCAGCATCAGCCGCCAGTCGAGCCAGGCCATCGCCGTCATCGAGCCGACGACGACGATGCTCGAGTCGAGCATCACGTAAAGCACCTGGCGGTACAGCGTGTTGACGGCCTCGGTGTCGTTGGTCACGCGGCTCACGAGCTGGCCCGTGATCGCGCGGTCGAAGAAGGCCATCGGCAGCGCGAGCACATGGCCGTAGACGCGCTCGCGCAGGCGCAGCACCGAGCGCCGCGCGACGCCGGCCATGCGCGACAGCTGCGCGAAGCGCACCCAGCTCGACGCCCAGCCCGCGACGAGGCCCGCGAGCACGAGCCCGGCCATGGCCGGCAGCGCGAAGCGCCGCGGCAGCAGGTAGGCGTCGATGTAATGCTTGCCGACGACGGGCACGAGCGCTTCGAGCGCCGCCGCGAGCACGAGCCAGGCGAGGCCGCGCCACAGCTGGGCGCGCTCGGGCTCGGCGCATTCCATCAGCAGGCCGATCGAGGCCCAGGGCCGTTCCTTGTCGTTGTTGCTTTCCACTTCAGGCCGCTTCAAGACTCGCCTCGATCTGTTGATAACGCCATTGCTGCGCGTACCAGCCGTCTGCCGCGGCCACGAGCGCCTCGTGGCGGCCCTGCTCGACGATGCGGCCCGCGCGCAGCACGGCGATATGGTCGGCGTCCATCACGGCGCTGAGGCGGTGGCTGACGATGATCACGCTGCGCTCGGGATGGGCCTCGCGCAGCTCGCGCAGGTGGGCGAGGATCTGCGTCTCGGTCGCCGTGTCGACGGCCGACAGCGCGTCGTCGAGCACGAGCAGCGGCGCGTTCGCGAGCAGCGCGCGCGCGATCGCAACGCGCTGGCGCTGGCCGCCCGACAGCGTCACGCCGCGCTCGCCGACCTCGGTGTCGTAGCCCTGGGGCAGGCGGCGGATGTCGGAGTCGACGGCGGCGAGCCGCGCGACCTCCTCGACCTCGGCGCGCGTCGCGTCGGGCCGGGCGAGCGCGATGTTCTCGGCGATCGTCGCCGAGAACAGGAAAGGCTCCTGCGGCACCCAGGCGATCGCGCGGCGCAGCGCCTCGAGCCGGATCTCGGGCAGCGCGGTCGCGCCGAAGCGCACGGCGCCGGCCTCGGGCTCGAACTGGCGCAGCAGCAGGCGCAGCACGGTCGACTTGCCGGCGCCGGTCGGGCCGACCAGGCCCAGCGTGCGGCCCGGCGCGAGCGTCAGCGAGAAGTCCTCGAGCGCGAGCCGGCCCGCGTCCGGATAGCCGAAGCGCAGGGATTCGAAGTGCAGCGGCGCGCGCGCGGGCAGGTCGGCGCGGCCGGCGTCCTCGAGCACGAGCGGCGCGTCGAGCACCGGGACGAGCCGGCCCCAGGCCGCGCGGCCGCGCTCCCACAGCGACAGCACCCAGCCGGCCGCGAACATCGGCCAGATCAGCTGGCCCAGGTACATCGTGAACGCGGTCAGCTGGCCGATCGACAGCTGCTGCTGCATCACGAGCCAGCCGCCGTAGCCCAGCGCGATCGCCGTCGCCGCGCCGAGCGTCATGCCGACGGCCGGCTCGTACGCGGCCTCCCAGCGCTGGGCGCGGTAGCTCGCCTCGGCCGCGTCGGCGGCGAGGTCGTGGAACTGGCGCACATGGCGGTCGACGAGGCCCAGAGCGCGCACCGTGCGTACCCCGGCGAGGCCCTCCTGCGCATGCTGGTTCAGCGCCGAGAAGCGCGTGAGCGAGCTCTGCCAGGCCTGGTGCACATGGTTGGAGATATGCCAGAACGCGAGGCCCATCAGCGGAAACGGCGCGAGCGCGGCGAGGCCCAGGCGCCAGTCGATGCCGACCGTCATCATCGTCAGCACGAGCACGAGGGTCTGGGTGCCGTCGAAGCCCGCGAGCAGCGCCTCGCCCGCGGCAAGCTCGACCGCGTCGATGTCGTTGGTCGCGAGCGCCATCAGGTCGCCCGTGCGCTTGGCCTGGAAGAAGGCCGGCGCCTGCAGCGTGAGCCGCGCGTACAGCCGCGTGCGCAGCTGCTGGCCGAGCCGGTACGAGGCGCCGAACAGCACCTGGCGCCAGGCCACGCGCAGCAGATAGATCGCGGCGCCGGCCGCGAACAGCCAGGCGAGCTCGCGCAAGAGCGCCGTGCCGGCGAGGCGGTGCGCGACGAGCGCGTCGACGACCTGGCCGACCTGGCGCGGGATCCAGACCGTCAGCGCGGCGATCGCGGCGAGCATCAGGCCCGCCGCGGCATAGGAGGTCCAGTGCCGGCGCACGAAGCCGGCGATCATGCGGGTGAGATTCATTGGGGCAGCATGCTAACGAAAGCGCCGCCGCCGGGTGTCAGCAGGGCCGTGCCCCGCGCCGCCTCAGAAGTCGCCGATGCGGCTTTGCAGGCGCTTGAGCTGCGCGGCCGACTCGCTGTGCACGGCCTCGCAGCCGTCCTTGCCGCCGCAGCGCGTGCTCGCGCCGCTCGCGTCGAGCAGCACGGCCTCGGGCGGGTGGAAGTTCTGCGCGTCGACCGACTTGGCGGCGAAGCCGCGCAGGTTCATGGCGCTCTTGCTCTGCGCCTCGACGGCGACCTTGCCGCTGAGCACATGGACCTGGGTGCTCTGGTCGCGCGCGACCTCGACGAGGAACTCGGTGCCGCGCACGGCCGTCACGGCCGTCGGCGTGCGGACCTGCCAGCGGCTGTCCTCGGGCTGGGCGGCGGGCTGGACCTTCTGGCCGAGCAGGCCGACGCTGAGCATGAAGCTCGCGCGCCGCGCCGGGCCCGGCTCGAACAGCTCGATCTGCAGCTGGCTGCTGTCGGCGAGCACGAGCACCGAGCCGTCGACGCAGCGCAGCTTCGCGCGCGACGCAGCGCCGGTGCGCAGCTGGGCGCCGACCTCGAGGCCCTGGCCGAGCTTGAGCGCGCCGCCGCCGACGAGCTCGGCGCGGCCGCGCAGCGCGGCGACCTCGCAGACCGGCGCGGCGAAGGCGGCCGTCGCGGCGAGCAGCAGGGGCAGGGTAGTCAGCAGTGGTGCGGGCTTTGGCATAGGACCTAGTCTAGCGACTCGTTGCCGCTCAACACAGCCGTCAGGAGGTGCCGCGATGAAGCCTGTCCTCTGGGGATTTCCCGCCCTTGCGCTGCTCTTCGGCGCGCCCGCGCTGGCGCAGGAGTCGGTCCAGAAGAAGCTCGACGAATGCATCGTCAAGGAGCAGAGCACCGACAGCACGGCCGGCGCGGTGCTCGGCTTCCTGAGCCACTTCAGCATCAGCCGGACGACGACGACGAGCGACGCGGCGGGCAATATCGCGACGCACACGAGCGGCGGCGGCAACAACAACGCCGGCGGCCTGAGCACCGGCCAGGCCGCCGTCGCGGGCGGCGCGATGGGCCTCGCGACCGCCTATTACAACGCGATGAAGGACTGCCTCGAGGACCACCCGGACTGGCTGCCGGCCGCCCAGCTCTCGACCACGGCCGACTACCAGGCCGCCGTCGCGCAGGCCGGCTACGAGGCGTCGCAGGGCGTCGTGATCAGGCCCGAGGCGATCACCATGCCCGAGCAGGCGCGGCCCGACACGCATTTCCAGATGCGCACGCGCTTTCTCGTGCTGACGCCCGACGGCGCCGAGGCCGCTGTCTATATCGCGCGCAAGCTCTACGCGGTCGCCGACGGCAGCGAGCAGGAGCTGACGATTCCCGCGCCGCCCGGCGAGAAACGCACGCTCTCGGCCGGCGAGCACGAGGACGTCGTGAACCTCGTGATCCCCAAGGACGCGCCGCTCGGCGTCGCCTACCGCGTCGAGTTCATCGTCGGCGCGCCGCGCCGGACCGGCACGACGCTGAGCGCGACGATCAAGGTGTTGTGAGCCCCGGTCCGCTGCGCCGCCGCGCGCTGCTTGCCGCGCCGTTCGCGTTGACGCTGGGCGGCTGCGTGCCGCAGTTCGTGCCCGGCTACCAGCAGGTCTACCAGCGCTACGAGGTGCCCGACAGCCTGATCGCCGTCGTGCGCGCGCGCCTGCACGCCGAGGGTCTGCCCGGCGCCGACGTGACGCGCGACGACGTGGGTCGCGTGCGCGTGGTCGGGCGCTTTCGCGACGAGGACGAGGCCGACCGCGCGCTGCTGATCTGCTCGGCCATCGTCGGCCTGCGCGCGAGCTCGCCGTTCTACCCCGAGCAGATCGAGCGCCGGCGCTGGGAGCTTGCGGCGCAGGCCGCGCTCGCCGCGCACGCGAAGGCGGCCGCCGCGCAGGCGCCGCCGTCGCGCAAGCGCGCGCTCGTCGTCGGCATCAACCGCTTTCTCGACGACGCGCACCTGCGCCCGCTGCAGGGCGAGGACGACGCGCGCCTCGTCGCCGCGCGACTGGCGGCGGCCGGCTATGCGGTCACCGCCTTGCTCGGCCCGCAGGCGACGCGCGCGGCGATCGAGGCCGCGATCGCGCAGCTGCGCGCGGCGCTCGGCAGCGACGACCTGCTGTTCGTCTACGTCTCGAGCCATGGCGCGCTGCCCGTGCCGACGCCGGCCGGCGCCGAGGGGCGGCGCATGTCCATCGTCGCCTACGACTCGGGCGACGTGCTCGGCGAGCACAGCGCCGACGCGACGGCCTATCTGCTGCGGCTCGAGCGCACGAGCGTGCGCGACCGACTGGTCCAGGACCTCGCCCAGGCGCCGACGCGCCAGACCCATGTGCTGATCGACACCTGCTACAGCGGCGACATGCTCGAGGGCCTGCCCGGCGCAGGCCAGGACTTCCAGCGCGCGAGCAACGGCGGCCGCGCCGAGCGCGACAGCATCTCGCTCGAGGCCTGGACGCGCCTGGCCGAGAGCACGCGCTCGCGCTACACGCTGCTGACCGCGACGAGCCCCGGCGAGCTCGCGCTGGGCCCGCCGCCCGAGCCCGGCGTGTTCGCGAGCCCGGTCAATCCGGGCCGGCAGCTGCGCGGCTCCTTCTTCACCCAGACCCTGTTCGAGTACCTCGAGCGCCACCGCGGCCTGCTGCACCCGGCCTTCGCCGACGCCCAGGCCTTCACCGCGCGCATGGCGCGCCAGGTCAGCGGCGGCAGCGAGTCGCAGACGCCGCGCATGCTCAGCACGCTCGGCGACGCGCAGGACCGGCTCTGATCAGCGCGGGCGCGAAGAAGACACCGCGATGAGCCCCGCAAAGGTCAGCGCGCCGTTGAGCACGAGCAGCTCGAGCCCCATGCGGTAGCTGCCGAACAGCGCGGCCTGGTGGGCGTCGACGAGCCAGCACAGCAGCGGCGCGACCAGCGCGACCCAGGGCACGGCGCGGTCGGCCGGGCGCCGGCGCGTGAGCAGGCCGAACGCGAACAGGCCGAGCAGCGGCCCGTAGGTATAGCCGGCGATCTTGAGGATCAGGCCGATCATGCTCGGGTCGTCGAGCCAGCGGAACCACAGCACGAGCGCGAGGAACAGGGCCGCGAACGCGAGGTGGACGCGCCGGCGCACGGCCGTCTTCTTTGCCTCGGGCCAGTCGCGCCGCGCGATGCCGAGCAGGTCGATGCACAAGCTCGAGGTCAGCGCCGTGATCGCGCCGTCGGCGCTCGGGAACAGCGCCGAGATCAGCGCGACGACGAAGATCAGCTGGACCCACGCCGGCAGCCAGCCGAGCACGACGACCGGGAACAGCTCGTCGCCGCGCGCCGCGAGGCCGTGCCGGACGGCGAACAGCTGGAGCAGCCCGCCGAGGAACAGGAACAGCAGCACGACGCCGAGCATGATCACCGCGAGCAGCGCGATGTTCTTCTGCGCGTCGGCGAGGCGCCTGACCGAGATGTTCTTCTGCATCATCTCCTGGTCGAGCCCGGTCATCGCGACCGCGATGAACAGGCCCGCGAGCAGCTGCTTGGCCCAGAACGACGCGCTGTCGGCGTCGTGCACGAAGACCTGCGTGAGCCCGGCGCGGTCGAGCGCCTGCAGGCTCGCGCCGACGTCGAGGTTCAGGCCGCGCATCAGGAACCAGACCGCGACGACGAGGCCCGCGAGCATGCCGGTGGTCTGCAGCGTGTCGGTCCAGACGATGGTCCTGACGCCGCCCTCGAAGGTGTAGAGCAGGATCAGCACGAGCACGACGAGGGCGGTGAGCCAGAACGGCAGGCCCAGGCGCGCGAGGATCAGCTCCTGCAGGATCTTGACGACGAGGTAGAGCCGCGCCGTGGCGCCGAGCGTGCGCGAGACCATGAAGATCAGCGCCCCGGTCCGGTACGCGCCGGGCCCCAGGCGCTCGCCGAGAAAGCCGTAGATCGAGGCGAGCCGCATCCGGTAATAGAGCGGCAGCAGCACGAACGCGATCACGAAGTAGCCGACGAACTGGCCCAGCGCGATCTGCAGATAGCTCCAGCCGGCCGTGCCGACCTGGCCCGGCACGCTGATGAAGGTCACGCCCGACAGCGAGGTGCCGATCATGCCGAACGCGACGAGCAGCCAGTGGCTGTTGCGGTTGCCGACGAAGAAGCTCTCGTTGTCGGCGCCGCGCGCCGACCAGAACGCGACGCCGAGCAGCAGGGCGAAATAGGCCAGCACGACGGCCAGCAGCACATAGGCGGACATATGGGCCGCGATTATGCGAAGCGCCCCGGCGGAGCGCGCATTCCTGGCGTTGCGCCGCGCATAACCGGACCGCGGCACGCAGGGAACTTGCGCCAAGGCACGGCGGCGGCGCGTCGATTCGCGTATACCGGCCGGCATGTTGCTGTCGTGAGGGTCCCGCCATGCAAACCCGGCGCCGCCGCGCCGCCCTGCTCGTCGCCGCGAGCGCCGCCGCCGGCGGGGCTGCGCAGGCCTTCGAAGTCGCCGCCTGCGCGATCCCGCAGATCCAGGGCCGCGGCGCGCGCGGTCCGCTGGAAGGCCGGCGCGTGACGACCCATGGCGTCGTCACGCTCGTCGCGAACAGCGGCTTCTTCATGCAGGACCCGATCGGCGACGGCGATCCGTCGAGCTCGGACGGCTTGTTCGTCTACACGGGCGCGCAGCCGACGGTCCGGGCCGGCGACGCCGTCCAGGTCACGGCCAGGGTCCGGGAATACGCGGTCGGCGCCAGCGCCGCGAGCCAGGCCGCGCCCGTGACCGAGCTGACGAGCGTCGACCAGATCGCCGTGCTCGGCCGCGGCAACGCGCTGCCCGCGCCGGTCGAGGTCGACCTGCTCGCCGAGGGCGGCCATCTCGAGCGCCTCGAGGGCATGCTCGTCAGGCTGCGCGGCCCGCTGACGGTGCAGCGGAACGCTTTGCTCGGCCGGTACGGTCAGCTCACGCTCGCGGCCGGCACCGACCGCCTGCCGCAGCCGACCCAGCTCGTGCGCCCGGGCGCCGCGGCCAACGCGCTCGCCGCGGCCAACCTCGCGCGCTCGATCGTGCTCGACGACGGCAGCACCGTCATCAATCCGAACCCGGTGCCCTACCTCGCGGCCGACAACACGCTGCGCGCGGGCGACCAGACCGACTCGATCACCGGCGTGATCGACTTCGGCCTGGCGGATACGAGCAGCAGCGGCCAGGTCTCGTACAAGATCCAGCCGACCGTGACGCCGAAGTTCGCGCGCGCGAACCCGCGCTCGCCCCGGCCCGACCCGGTCGGCGGCAATCTCCGCCTCGCCAGCGCGAACCTCAACAACTTCTTCAGCACCTTCGCCGACGGCACGAGCTTCGACGGCCAGACCGGCCAGGGCTGCTCGATCGGCAGCCCGGCCCGCGTCAGCAAGAGCAACTGCCGCGGCGCCGCGAGCCTCGCCGAGTTCACGCGCCAGCGCGCCAAGGTGATCGCCGAGCTCAACGCGCTGAACGCCGACGTGCTGGGCCTGATGGAGGTCCAGAACAACCGCGACATCACGGCCCAGCTCGTCGCCGACGGCCTCAACGCGCTGCAGGGCGCGGGCAGCTACGCGCTCGTGCCTTATCCGGCGCAGGGCACGGGCACCGACGCGGTCCGCGTCGCGATGCTCTACAAGCCCGCGCGCCTGCGCCTGGTCGGCCCCTCCCTGTCCAACGCCGATCCGGTCAACAAGCGCGCGCCGTTCGCGCAGGGCTTCGTCGCGCCGGACGGTCAGCGCTTCGCGTACGTCGTCAACCACCTGAAGTCCAAGGCCGGATGCCCGAGCTCGGGCGCCGACGCCGACCAGGGCGACCAGCAGGGCTGCTGGAACGCGACGCGCGTGCGGCAGGCGCAGAACCTGCTCGGCTGGCTGCCGACCGTTGCGGCCGCCGCGGGCACCGGGGACGTGATCCTGGTCGGCGACTTCAACGCCTACGCCCGCGAAGACCCGATCGACACGCTGACCCGCTCGGGCCGCGTCGTCGACCTCGCAGGCCGCGACGACCGGAGCGACTACTCCTACGTCCACGCAGCGCAAGCGGGCCGGCTCGACCAGGCATTCGGCACGCCCGGGGTCGCCGCCCGGATCTGCGGCGCGCGCAGCTGGCATGTCAACGCCGACGAGCCCGCCCTGCTCGATTACCGGCTGGCGGGCAAGTCGGTCGACGCCTTCACGCCGACGCCTTATCGCGCGTCCGACCACGATCCGCTCGTGATCGGCCTCGGCCGTCCCGTTCGCGGCGGGTCGCGCCTTGGGCCTTGCGGTTCAGCAGACTGAAGCCATGGGTCCAATGCTGGTTGCGGAACGCGTAGCTGATCCAGACCATCGCGAGCGGCTCGAGCAGGCGGCTCGCCTCGATGCCGCCCATGTCGACCGGCGCGCGCCAGCCGAACGCGGCGAGCAGGGCCGCGACCTCGGCCTTGGCCGCCGCGTCGTCGCCGGCGATGAACATGTCCGGCGTGCCGTCGGGCAGGCGCGGATGGACCATGTGCGCCGCCGTGATCGTATTGAAGGCCTTGACGACGCGCGCGTCGGGCAGCAGACGCTGGACGAGTTCGCCGGCCGAGTCGGTGTGACCGATGGCCAGGCGCGGCGCGCCGCCGACGAGCTCGAGCGGATTGCTCGGGTCGATCACGAGCTTGCCGGCCAGCGCGTCGGCGCCGACCGCGCGCAGCGCCGGCTCGAGGCCGTCCCAGGGCAGGGCGAGTACCGCGATAGCGGCCGCCTGGGCCGCGGCGCGCGGCGTGTCGGCGCGGGCGCCGGGCACGGCCTCGAGCGCCGCACGGGTCTTCGCGCCCTGCGCGTCGCGCGTGCCGAACACGACCTGGTCGCCGAGTTCGGCGAAGCCCTTGGCGAGGGCCACGCCCACCGTGCCGTTGCCAAGGATGGCGACGGTCTTGCGCTCTTGTTGTGTCTGCTTGCTGTTCATGAGGTCCTTCGTGACGGATGGCGATCCGGGTTGCGATGGGACCAATTCTGGGCGCCGACATCAATAATGTGAATTGCGCCTATATTTGCTTCATTGCAAACTCAAGGTTGTGGATCGACATGGACGCCACGCAGCGCGTGCGCGCGATGCTCTCCTTCGTCCAGGCGGCCGACCGCGGCAGCTTCGCGGCGGCCGCGCGTGCGCTCGGCGTGAGCGCGGCGGCGGTCGGCAAGAACGTCGCGGGGCTCGAGGCCGCGCTTGGCGTGCGCCTGATGAACCGCAGCACGCGCTCGCTCAAGCTCACCGGCGAGGGTGCGGCGTTTCTCGAGCGCGCGCGCGAGGCGATCAACGCGCTCGATGTCGCGATCGACACCGTGGCCGCCCAGCGCGCCGAGCCGGTCGGGCGCGTGCGCATCTCCGCCGGCCACTCGACCGGCCAGCGCTACCTGGTGCCGCTGCTGCCGGGCCTGGTCGAGCGCCATCCGCGGCTCGTCCCCGACGTCGAGTTCGACGACCGCCGCGTCGACCTGGTCCGCGACGGCTTCGATATCGCGTTTCGCGGCGGCCTGCTCGCCGACTCCAGCCTGGTGTCGCGGCATGTCTGCGAGCTGCGCACGGTGCTCGTCGCCGCGCCCGACTATCTGGCGCGCCACGGCGCGCCCAGGAGGGTCGACGAGCTCGCGCGCCACCGGCTGATCGCCGTGCGCTTTCTGACCGGGCAGACCTCGCCGTGGAGTTTCAAGGGCAGCGGCGCCGCTGTCGTGCACGAGCGCGCGCCCGAGCCGGCCGCGCTAATCGTCTCGGATCCGCTCGCCGCCGCCGAGGCCGCGGTGCGCGGCATGGGGATCGCGCAGACCGGCCTGCATCATGTGTGGGAATACCTGCAGCGCGGGCAGCTGCGCGTGCTGCTCGCGCGCCAGCACCACAGCACGCCGCGCTCACTCGCGCTGCAGTACCCGCACCGCTCGCTGGTCGCGCCGCGCGTGCGCGCCACGGTCGACTACCTGCTCGACGCGTTTGCGCGCATCGAGGCGCTGCAGGTGTCTGGGGAGCAGGTCGGCGCGTTTTGCGCGTAGCGCGTCGCACCGGCTCGGTCGCGCCACCGTCAAAACGGAGTGTTCAAGATGAACTTGAGCGTCCAACGGTCCGAGTTGCCATTCGTCCCTCGCCCCAGGCCGGCATCGAGCGCGAGCCCGGCGACCTCGGTGTCCACCACCGCGAAGATCGTTTTGCCGTTGCGGCTCCATGCGTCGAAATGGCTCAGCGGCCCGAGTTCGTTATAGCTTTCCACGCCGAGCTGTGTCTTGGCGGTCAGCGCGTAGTTGACCTTGATGTCGATGTCGGCGTCGACCGGGCCGGCATGGCGGTCGAGGCTGCTATCCAGGTTCAGGTTCAACCCGAAGGTCCAGGGACCGCTGTGCGTGCCGACAATGCCCTTCAACTCGGCGTTCCAGGGATAGGGTTCGATGGCCAGGTCCGACTTGCCGGCCTCGATGTTCACGCCCCAGAAGAGTCCTTGCTTCTCGTCGTGCGGCGCGATGTACTTGAGCCGCATCTTGACGCCATTGGCATGCCAGTCGCCTTCGCGGTTGCGCGAAGTCAGGACGTACAGGCCGTATTCGAGGGTGTCGGTCAGGCCGACGTTCAGCTCCGGCGTGAGGCGGTAGACCTCGGCAGGGGGCTGCTCTCCAGGGTAGGCGGGTGACGAGCGCCCAGACAGCACGTAGTTGTTGTGCCAGTCGACGCTGATGCCGCCAGGTGCCTCCTTGTCGTCGAGGTAGACCTGGATTTCTTCGGGGGCTGCGCCCGCGCCCGCGACCGCGCCCAGCGCCAGCAGCATCGCGCCGATGCGCGCCCATCGCTTCGCTTCCCAGGCCATGGTCGCCGCCCTCCACTTGTTGAAAGGGCGCGACTATGCCGCGCGAAAGCGTCTCTGGAAATGGCGAATCTGAAAGACAGTCGGCCGTCCCCGGTCTTTAGAAATGCGACTGCGTTGTATTCGTTGCTCGACGGATCGCCTGGCTGGGATCCGTCGAGAGTCATTCTGGAATGCAATGCGCCAGTCAGGCCGGTCGGGTTTCATGGGGGACGCTATCGCCGGGTTGGCGACCGCGTGTGCCGCCGGAAACCGCCGCGCGACGAGCCGGCATGCCGCTGCCTGTCCCGGGCGGACACCGCTTGCGCGGCGTCGCGGTGCTCGCCGATGATGCGCGCATGGTGATGAAGAGCATGGCCGAACCGCGCGACGGGCCGGGCGGAGAACCCGATCACGCGCGCCAACTGGGAAGGCCGCGGCGTCGACCCGGGCTTTCCGGCGACCTCGGTCGACGCCTTCGCCACGGCCTGTGCGACCGCGCTCGCCGCCGCCGGGAACCCGCTTCGCAGGCCACCGCGCCGGCCGGCCCCGAGGCGGTGAGCGAACACCGTCTGCCGGGCCCGCGCACGACGGCCCAGCCCGGCAGCGAGGCTGCGCCTCGCCGCAGGTTCGCCGAGGGCGCATGGCTCTGGAGCATCGCGCTCGACGAGGCCGGCCGGGCCAGCATGGCCGACTTCCACCCGAAGTAAGCGGACGCAGGGCCTCGCGAATGGACGTCAATTTCCAATGCACGAAATGCGGCGACTGCTGCCGCGGGTTCAGGTTGCCGCTGTCGGTGAACGAAGCCGTCGACTGGCTGCGCGACGGCCATGCGGTCGAGGTCCTGTGCGACGCGATTCCCTGGGTGGCCGAGCCGTCCGAGCACGACCTGACCGCGAAGTTCAAACGCGAGCGCTCGTTCGGCGCGATGTCGGGGGCGCTGCCGATTCGCGTCCTGGTCACGCTGGTCGCCCCGCTCGGAAGCGGTTGTCCGAACCTGTCGACGAACAACGAGTGCTCGATCTACGCGCGCAGGCCCATGGGCTGCCGGGCCTACCCGGCGGAGTCGAATCCCTTCCTCGTGCTCAAGCCCGCGGGGCGGCGCTGCCCCGAGGAGGCCTGGTCCGCCGCGGCGCCCCCGTTCATGCGGCAGGGACAATACGTCGACCCGGAATTGCGCGCGCTGATTTCGCGACGGCAGCGGCAGGCGGTCGACGACGTGCCGAAGCTGGCCTGGATGTGCCGGCAGCTCGGGCTTGCGAAGGCGGCGATGGCGAACGAAGGCTATGCGGCCCATCAGCCTCGGCAGGAAGACCTTCTCGACGCGCTTTCGAGCGAGGCGGGCGTCGCGCCCGCCCCCGCACAATGGGAATTCGTTTCCGGCACGGCCGCGACCATCCAGGCGATCGTGGCGAGCGAAGGCCGGTGCCTGCACGAGTCCGAATTGCGCGAGTCGGGCGTCAGCTACCTGAGCCTGTTCGCGAGGCCGCCGCGGACGGCCGGGCCGGCGTCGAACTGAAGGGGGCGTCGCGCCGGCCGCGCATTCAGCGCGGCAGCAGCACCTGCTGCGTCAACGCGAACGCCGCGCTCTCGGTCGGCGCCGCCGTGCCGGGCTGGCCGCCGCCGACGCTAAGCCGGTAGCTGCCGGGCATGAGCTGCCGCACGCCGTCGTGGTCGACGAAGCTGAGGTCGCGCGCGTTCAGCCGGAAGCTCAGCTCGCGGCGCTCGCCGGCCCTCAGGTGCACGCGCTGGACGCCGCGCAGCGCGAGGCGCGGGCCGCCGTCGAAGCGCGGCGGCACGAGGTAGAGCTGGACGACCTCGTCGCCGTCGCGCGCGCCGGTGTTCGTGACGGCCGTACGCACGAGCAGGGCGGTCTCCTGATCGTCGCCCCGCACCTCGACCGCCGGCGCCTCGTAGCCGAAGCTCGAGTAGCTCAGGCCGTAGCCGAACGGGTAGATCACCTCGCCTTCGAAGAAGCGGTAGGTCCGGCCGGCCATGCGGTAGTCGTCGAAGGGCGGCAGGTCGGCCACGCTGCGGTAGAAGGTGACGGGCAGGCGGCCGCCGGGGTTGGCCGCGCCGCCGAGCACCTCGGCGACGGCCTGGCCGCCGCCTTCGCCCGGGTACCAGGCCTGCAGGATGGCCGCGGCATGGGCCTTGGCCCAGGCGAGGTCGACGGCGCTGCCGCTGAGGTTCACGACGACGAGCGGCTTGCCGAGCCGGGCGGCGGCGTCCAGGTAGGCGCGCTGGTCCGCGGGCAGGTCGAGCCTGGTGCGGTCGCCGCCCTGGAAGCCGTCGATCCTGACGGGCATTTCCTCGCCCTCGAGGTCCGAGGTGAGGCCCACGACGGCGACGACGACGTCGGCGCCCGCGGCGGCGCGGCGCAGGTCCGCGAGCGGCTCGCGCGAGATCCGTTTCCAGACCATGCCGGGCGTGGCCGTGCCGCTGGACTCGGCCTCGAAGCGCAGCTCGCAGCGCTGGCCCTTCTTCAGCTCCAGCGACGTCAGCACGACCGGCTCGCCCCAGCGCGTCGCGCGCGCGGCCAGCGTCACCTCGCGGCCGGCGACCCGCACGCTGCCCTTGACGCCCGCGACGCCGACCCGGTAGGTCCCGGTCTCGGGGGCGACGACGAAGCCGGTCCAGACGGTGCGCGTCACCGCGCCGGCCGCCGCGAAATCCTGCGGGTGCGACTCGAGCTGGCCGACGCGCTGGCTCGCGAAGGCCGCAGCTTCGAAGCGGCGCTTGCCCTCTTCGGGCGCGGCGCCCGGCGCGAGCTTGTAGTAGCTCGCGCGCAGGCCCGGGTGGCCGTCGGGCGCGACGAAGGCGCTCGCGGGCACCGGGTCGCCGTCGGTGATCGACGCGCCGAACGGCACGAGCGCGACCTGCTCGCGGCGGAACTGCGCGCGCAGGCCCTCGAACACGGTCTGCGTCGGGCCGGTCAAGCCCGACGAGTAGTTGCCGCGCATGACCCGCCGCGCGTCCGCGAGCGGGCCGACCACCGCGATGCGGGTCGACGCGGCCAGCGGCAGCGTGCCGTCGTTCTTCAGCAGCACCAGGCTTTCGAGCGCGGCGCGCAGGGCGAGCGCGCGGTGCTCGCTGGAGTCGATCGTCTCGGGCGCCGGGAAGTCGCGCTCGGCCAGGCCGGGCAGGTCGCCGTTGCGCAGCCGCGCGGCGAACAGCCGCGCGAGCGCGTTGTCGATGTCGGCCGGTCGGATGTAGCCGCGCGCGAGCGCCTGCCGGTAGCGCTCGCCGAGGCCCGGCAGGTGGCTCAGCGTGCCCAGGTTGCATTCGTTGTCCACGCCGGCCGCTATGGCCGCGGCCGCGCCGGCGGCGGCGTCGACCGCGTACTTGTGGTGCTCGCTGATGTCGACGACCGCGTCGCAGTCCGAGACCACGTAGCCGCTGAACTTCCAGGCCTCGCGCAGGGTCTTCACGAGCAGGCCCTGGCTCGCGCAGGCCGGCTGGCCGTCGACGCGGTTGTACGCGCACATGATCGAGCCGGCGTGGGCGTCGACGATGGCCGCGCGGAACGCCGGCAGATAGGTGTCCTCGAGGTCCTGGGCCGAAACCCAGACGTCGGCCGTGTGGCGCGTCGACTCCGGCCCGCTGTGCACGGCGAAATGCTTGGGGCTCGCGATCACGCGGGGCCGCGCGGCGTCGGGGCCCTGCATGCCGCGCACGAAGGCCTTGGCCAGCGTGCCCGTCAGGAACGGATCCTCGCCGTAGGTCTCCTGGCCGCGGCCCCATCGCGGGTCCCGGAAGATGTTGATATTGGGCGACCAGGTATCGAGCGAGCCGCCGATCCGGTTCGGATCGGGCTTGCCGCGCCCGAGCGCGTACACGGCCTGGACTTCGCTGCTGATGGCGCCGGCCACGTCCTGGACCAGCGCATCGTCGAAGCTCGCCGCGAGGCCGACGGGCTCGGGAAAATTGGTCGTCGCGCCCGGCCCGAACGCGCCGTGCAGCGACTCGGTCCACCAGTTGTAGGCCGGGACCCCGAGGCGCGGGATCGCGGGCGCGCCGTTGACCAGCTGCTCGACCTTCTCGTCGGGCGTCAGCTGGGCCACGATCCGGCGCGCCATCGCGTCCGCGTCGGCCGGTCCCGAAGCCGGCGTCGGCGCGGCGAGGACCACGCCGCATGCGAGGCCGGCGGCGGTGAGGAGCTTCTTCATGCGAGTCTCCGTGCAGGGGGCGCGCGCATTATGGTTGGTATCGCTAACAACGCAAGTGGAATGCGGTTTCCCGCGACCGTTCGGCGTGGCGCTTCGTGGCAACATCGCGCCTCGCTCACCGAGGTTTGGCCATGCGTATTCACACCATTGTCGGGGCCGGCGCGCTCGCCGTCGGCGTCGCGCTCGGCGCGCCGGTCCGGGGCCTGGCCGAATCCGGCGCGGCCCCGCCGCACGACCAGTTCTACTGGCTCGAGCAGATGAACAAGGCGTCCGACGTGATGCTGGCCGAGCAGAAGATCGTCACGCCCGAGCTCGCGCGCAGCATCGCCCGATGCGTCGAGCAGACCCTCGAGGAGGGCGACCGGCCCGGCGGCGCGCGGCCCGACGTGTCGCAATACCTCGCGCTCGAGGCGCGGCTCGTCGCGATCGGCGGGCCCGAGGTCACGCGCCTGCATTCGGGGCGTAGCCGCCAGGACCTGCAGGCGAGCGTGAACCGGCTGACCCTGCGCGAGCGGCTGCTCGCCTACGTCGACGCCGTGGTGCGCGTGCGCGAGGACATCGCGGCGCTCGCGCGCGACCATGTCGACACGATCGTGCCGGCCTACACCAACGGCGTGCAGGCCCAGCCGGTCACGCTCGCGCACTACCTGCTGGCCTTCGACGCGGCGCTCGCCCGCGACCAGGCGCGTGCGCGCGAGGCCTTCGCGCGCCTGGACATGAGCCCGCTCGGCGCCGCGGCGCTGGGCGGCTCGAGCTTCCCGATCGACCGCCAGCGCCTGGCGGCCCTGCTGGGTTTCGGCGGCGTCGTCGACAACACCTTCGACGCGAACCTGGTCGCCTCGCTCGACGTGCCGCTCGAGGCCGTGGACGTCGCCGAGAGCGCGGCGCTCACGATCGGCGGCTGGATCGAGGACTGGGAGCTGCAATACCACGGCCCGCACCCCTGGCTGCTGCTGCGCGAGGGCAAGCTGACCGGGCCGAGCAGCATCATGCCGCAGAAGCGCAACCCCTATGGGCTGATCTACGTGCGGCAGCAGGCCAGCGAGACCGTCGCCGCGGCCGACGCGTTCCGGATCGCCGCGCACAACCTCGCGACCGGCCAGCTCGACTACAAGCATGGCCTCGCCGACGCCGCGATCGATCAGGCCGTCGAGATGCTCGGGCAGCTGCACAAGGTGCTCGAGGCCGTCGCGATCGACAAGGCGCGCGCGCTCGCCGAGGTCAACGAGGACTACTCGACGACGACCGAACTCGCCGACGTGCTGCAGCGCGAGGCCGGGGTTCCGTTCCGCGTCGGCCACCAGTTCGCGTCCGAGCTCGTCAGCTACGGCCGCGCGCACGCGCTGCGCGCGTCGCAGCTGCCGTTCGACGAGGCGCGGCGGATCTTCCGCGAGCAGGCCCGGCGACTGGACTTCGCGCCGGTCGAGCTGCCCTTGAGCGAGGCGCGCTTTCGCGAGCTGCTGACGCCCGAGAACATGGTCCGTTCGGCACGCGTCCAGGGCGGGCCGCAGCGCGCCGAGGTCGAGCGCATGCTGGATGCGACGCGCGCCGGCATCGGCGCGGACAGGGCCTGGCTCGAGGGCACGCGCGCGCGCCTGCAGCGCGCCCAGGCGCAGCTCGACGCCGCGTTCGGCGCGCTCGCCGCGCCGTCGAAGTAAGCGCGTCGTCGAGCGGGCCCCGGCGTCGACCTCAGCGGCCGGGGCCGGCCCGGCGGCGGGTCGCGGCGACGAACAGCGCGAACGCCGCGATCGTCAGGGCGGGCAGCGCGAGTTCGCCGTAGCGCATCGCCGTGGTGCCGAAGCGGTCGTGGACCCAACCGTCGAAGCTCGTTATCGGCGCGATCGGCACGTTGGACAGCGAGGCCGTCAGGTTGAAGTTGGTCGCGGCCGAGCGCTTGCCGATCGCCTCCAGCACGATGGCCGAGCACGCGGCGAAGCCGCATCCGCACGGGGCCGCGTGGGCGAGCGTGTAGCCGGCGAAGGCCGGCGGCGGGCGCGGCTTCGGCGACGGACCCTAGAAGGCTTCGCCAGGGGCGCCAATGGACGTACGCGCGCCGCCCGGATCTCAGGCCGGCGTGCCGGCCGCCGCGCAGTGCGCAGCGATGTAGTCGGCGTGCGCGGGCATCGACGCGACGCAGCGCGCGATCAGCTCCTCGATGCCGTTCGCGATCTGCTCGACCTGCGGCAGCGCCATGGCGTCGACGAGCGGGTGGTAGCCGCGCGGCTCGACGCGCTGGCCGATCAGGACCTGCAGCCAGCTCGACGCGGAGAACAGCTCGCGGCCGTCGTGGAACAGCCGGCCGCTGGCGCGGAACAGCGCGAGCCGGTGCGCGAGGGTCGCGGGGATCGCCATCTCGCGGCAATGGGTCCAGAACGGCGCGTCGTCGCGCTCGGTGGCGTGGTAGTGCAGGATCACGAAGTCGCGGATGCGCTCGTACTCGAGCGCGGTCTGGGCGTTGTACTCGTCGATGTCGGCCGATTCCATGCGCGCGCGCGGGAACAGCGCGACGATGCGCATGATGGCCGTCTGGATCAGGTGGATGTTGGTCGACTCGATCGGCTCGAAAAAGCCCGCCGCGAGGCCCAGCGCGACGCAGTTGCCGATCCAGAAGCGCTTGCGCTGGCCCGGCACGAACGGGATGCAGCGCGGCTCGGCGAGCGGCTCGCCGTCGAGCCCGCCCAGCAGCACGGCCGTGGCCTCGTCCTCGCTCATGAAGCGGCTCGAGAACACATGGCCGTTGCCGATGCGGTGCTGCAGCGGGATGCGCCATTGCCAGCCCGCGCGGCGCGCGGTCGCGCGCGTGAGCGGCAGCAGCGGCTGCACGGACGCGCAGGGCACGGCCACGGCGCGGTCGCAGGGCAGCCAGTCGCGCCAGTCGTCGTAGCCGGCCTTGAGCGTGCGCTCGATCAGCAGGCCGCGCAGGCCCGAGCAGTCGAGGAAGAAGTCGCCCTCGACGGCCTCGCCGCTCGCGAGCTGGACGCTCGCGATGTCGCCGTCGGCCTGCTGGCGTACCTCGACGACCTTGCCCTCGACGCGCTGCACGCCGCGCTGCTCGGCGTAGCGGCGCAGGTAGCGCGCGTACAGGCCGGCGTCGAAATGAAAGGCGTGCGCGATATGGCCCAGCGGCGAGTTCGGCAGATCGCGCCGCGAGCGCGTGAACCGGGCCTGGCTCGCCGCCATCACGTTGAGCGAAAACCGGCCCAGCGGGCGAAGGTCGCCGTGCCGGCGCAGGCGCAGCCAGTAATGGTGGAAGGATAGCGCGCCGATCTCGGGCGCGATCTGGCCGAAGCCGTGGGTGTAGCGGTCGCCGAGGCGGGCCCAGTCGACGAACTCGATGCCGAGCTTGAACGTGCCCTGGGTCGCGCGCAGGAAGTCGTTCTCGTCGATGCCGAGCGCTGCGTTGAAGTCGCCGAGGTAGGGGATCGTCGCCTCGCCGACGCCGACCGTGCCGATCTCGTCGGACTCGACGAGGCGGATCGTGTACGCGGGGCCGAGCAGCTTGGCGAAGGCGGCCGCGGCCATCCAGCCGGCGGTGCCGCCGCCGACGATGACGATGCGGCGAGCGAGGGGCGCGGTCATGCCGCGAGTTGAGCAGCGGAAACGACCGCCCAACATGCGGAATTACGCTGGACACCCGGGCAAACCCAGGCCGAGGCTTGCGGGGGCCTTGCCCCAGCCCGTCCGCGCCGCCGCTAGTACGTTCGCCCGCCCTTGAACTGCGCGTGCTGACGCCGCTTGAGCGTCGTGTGCCGGCCGATCGCCTCGAAGCTCACGCGCGTGTGGGCGTGCATGATCGCGAGGCCCAGCGCGTCGGCGGCGTCCCGGCCCGGCTCGCCGGGCAGGTCCAGCAGGCGCTGGACCATCGCCTGGATCTGCTCCTTCTTCGCGTGGCCATGGCCGACCACGGCCTTCTTCATCTGCAGCGCCGTGTATTCGCTGACCGGCAGGTCGCAGGAGACCAGCGCCGTGAGCGCCGCGCCGCGCGCCTGGCCGAGCAGCAGCGTCGACTGCGGGTTGACGTTGACGAACACGATCTCGACGGCCGCGCATTGCGGCTGCCAGCGCGCCGTGACCTCGCGGATGCCGTCGAACAGGATCTTCAGGCGCGCGGGCAGGTCGCCCGCGTCGACCTTGTCGGTCTTGATCGTGCCGCTCGCCACGTAATGCAGCTTGGGGCCCTCGACATCGATGAGCCCGAAGCCGGTCGTCTGCAGGCCGGGGTCGATGCCGAGGATGCGCATGGGCTCGCCGCTCAGTGGCGGAAGTGGCGCACGCCGGTGAAGACCATCGCGACGCCGCGCTCGTCGGCGGCCTGGATGACCTCGTCGTCGCGCATCGAGCCGCCCGGCTGGATCACGCAGCTCGCGCCCGCGTCGGCGAGCACGTCGAGGCCGTCGCGGAACGGGAAGAACGCGTCCGACGCGACGACCGAGCCCTTGAGCGCGAGGCCCGCGTGCTCGGCCTTGATCGACGCGATGCGCGCCGAGTCGATGCGGCTCATCTGGCCTGCGCCGACGCCCAGCGTCATGCCGCCGCCGCAGAACACGATCGCGTTGCTCTTCACGTACTGCGCGACGGTCCACGCGAACAGCAGGTCGTCGAGCTGCGCGTCGGTCGGCGCGAGCTTCGTGACGACCTTGAGGTCGGCTTTCTTGAGGAAATGGTTGTCGGCGGTCTGGATCAGCAGGCCCGAGCCGACGCGCTTGCTGTCCATCGCGTTGCGGCCCTGCAGCCAAGGGGTGTCACCCCCCTTGGGCAATTCGATCTCGAGCAGGCGCACGTTCGCCTTGGGCGCGAAGATCGCGCGCGCTTCGTCGGTGAATCCCGGCGCCATCAGCACCTCGACGAACTGGCGCGCGACGAGCTGGGCCGCGGCCGCGTCGACGACGCGGTTGAACGCGATGATGCCGCCGAACGCGCTGGTCGGGTCGGTCTTGAAGGCCTTCGTATAAGCCTCGGCCGCGTCGACGCCGAGGGCGACGCCGCAGGGGTTCGCGTGCTTGACGATCACGCAGGCCGCGGGGCCCGCCAGGGCCCCGCCTGCGGCGGTCCCGTCGAAGCTCTTGACGCATTCCCACGCCGCGTCGGCGTCGGCGATATTGTTGTAGCTGAGCTCCTTGCCCTGCAGCTGCTTGCCCGTCACGAGCGAGCCCGGCGCCGGGTAGAGGTCGCGGTACAGCGCCGCGCTCTGGTGGCTGTTCTCGCCGTAGCGCAGGTCCTGGACCTTGACGAAGCTGCCGTTCATCTGGCCCGGGAACGCGCCGACGCTGCCGTCGTCCTGCAGTGCGCTCAGGTAGTTGCTGATCGCGGCGTCGTACTGGGCGATGCGGTTGAACGCGGCCACCGAGCAGGCGAAGCGCGTCTTGTCGCTGGTCCGGCCGGCGGCCTCGAGCTCGGCGAGCACGCCTGCGTACTGGGCGGCGTCGGTCAGCACGGTCACGTCCTTCCAGTTCTTGGCCGCGCTGCGGACCATCGCGGGGCCGCCGATGTCGATGTTCTCGATCGCGTCCTCGAGCGTGCAGCCGGGCTTCGCGACCGTCGCCTCGAACGGGTAGAGGTTGACCGCGAGGATGTCGATCGTCGCGATGCCGTGCTTTTCGATCGCGGCGACATGCTCGGGCAGGTCGCGGCGCGCGAGCAGGCCGCCGTGGATCTTCGGGTGCAGGGTCTTGACGCGGCCGTCGAGCATCTCGGGGAAGCCGGTGTGCTCGGCGACCTCGGTCACGGGCAGGCCCGCGTCCATCAGCAGCTTCGCGGTGCCGCCGGTCGAGAGCAGGCGCACGTTCAGCGCGTGCAGCGCCTTCGCGAATTCGAGGATGCCGGTCTTGTCGGAGACCGAGAGCAGGGCAGTCAGCTGTGTCATGGCGTGGGTCGGTTCAAAGAAGCTTGTGGTCGGTGAGCTTGCGGCGCAGCGTGTTGCGGTTGATCCCCAGCCATTCGGCCGCGCGGCTCTGGTTGCCGTCGGCCTTGGCCATGACGACCTCGAGCAGCGGCTTCTCGACGAGCGAGATCACCATGTCGTGGAGCGAATGGGGCTCCTCGCCGCCCAGGTCGCGGAAATACAGCTCGAGGTTCTCGCGCACGCTTTGCTCGATCGGTTTCGGGGTCATGCCTGTAGCCTGTCGTCTTGTTCTTGCTTGTCGTCGTCGTTCGCCGCGTCCTGCTCGGGCAGGTAGGGCAGCCGCTCGTGGTCCGCGGCGAGCGCCTCGAACCAGTCGCGCAGCTCGCGGACCTGATCCTCGCAGGTCTCGAGCCGGTTCATGCGGCGGCGGAATTCCTCGCCACCGGGCAGCAGGCGCACGGCCCAGCCGATGTGCTTGCGCGCGCTGCGCATGCCGGTGAGCTCGCCGTAGAGGCCGTAATGGTCGTGCAGATGCTCGATCAGCCACGCGCTCGCGTCGCGCGTGCGCGGCGGCGCGAGCGTCTCGCCGGTCGCGAGGTAATGGCCGATCTCGGCGAAGATCCAGGGCCGGCCCTGCGCCGCGCGGCCGACCATGATCGCGTCGGCGCCGGTCGCGGCGAGCACCTCGCGGGCCTTCGCAGGGCTCGCGATATCGCCGTTCGCGACGACCGGGATCTTCAGCGCGGCCTTGACCGCGGCGATCGTGTCGTACTCGGCGGCGCCCGTGTAGCCCTGCTCGCGTGTGCGGCCGTGCACGGTGACCATCTGCACGCCGGCGCTCTCGGCCGCGCGCGCGATGCTCACGGCGTTCTTCGCGGCCGCGCACCAGCCGGTGCGCATCTTCAGCGTCACGGGAACGCCCTGCGGCGCAGCCGCCGCGACGACGGCCGCGACGATCTCGAGCGCGAGCGCCTCGTCCTGCATCAGCGCCGAGCCCGCCCATTTGTTGCAGACCTTCTTGGCCGGGCAGCCCATATTGATGTCGATGATCTGCGCGCCGCGGTCGATGTTGTAGCGCGTCGCCTCGGCCATCATCGCGGCGTCGGTGCCGGCGATCTGCACGGCGACCGGGCCCGGCTCGCCGGTATGGTCGGCGCGGCGCGAGGTCTTCAGCGAGTTCCACAGCTCCTTGCGCGAGGTCACCATCTCGCTGACCGCGTAGCCGGCGCCGAGCCGCCGGCAGAGCTGGCGGAACGGCCGGTCCGTGACGCCCGCCATCGGGGCCACGAACAGGCGATTCGGGAGGGTATAGGGTCCGATGCGGACCGAAGCCGGGACCGGCGCGGACATGTGGGGCTGCTCAAAAAAGAGGCAGGAGTATACCGCTCGATAATTCGGCGTCGATGGAAGCGCACCTGCAGTCCCTGATCCAGTCCCTGCTCGCCTGGTTCGCCCTCCCCAGTCATGGCCTGACGAGCGTGTTCGTGATCGCGCTGCTCGGCGCGACGCTGCTGCCGCTCGCGTCCGAGCCGGCCGTGTTCCTGTTCGTCAAGGCCTCGCCCGAGCTGTTCTGGATCGCCGTGGTCGTCGCGACGATCGGCAACACGATCGGCGGCGGCCTGAGCTGGTGGATCGGCTACGGCGCCGAGGCGGCCTGGGAACGCTCGACCCACCACAAGCCGGCCGAGGCCCATGCGCTCGCGTGGCTGCGGCGCTTCGGGCCCAGGGCCTGCCTGCTCGGCTGGCTGCCGCTCGTCGGCGACCCCTTGTGCGCCGTGGCCGGCTGGCTGCGCCTGCCGTTCTGGCCCTGTCTTGTCTATATGGGCATCGGCAAGTTCATCCGCTACACGGTGATGACGCAGCTGCTGCTGTGGGGCTGGGCCTCGCTCTGAATCCCCTCTGAAGTGGGATGACGAGCGGCTGCGGCGCCGCGAGGCCCCAGAATCGGCCCATGAGACCGACCCCTCCCGCCTACGCCGAGCTGCACGCGCGGCACCGCCGCATCCACCATTTCTCGCACCTGCTGGCCCTCGCCAACTGGGACGAGGCCGCGCTGATGCCGGTGCGCGGCGCGGCCGCGCGCACGGCCGCGCTCGCCGAGGTGCAGGGTCTGATCCATGCGCTGTCGACCGACGCCGAGCTCGCGCGCCTGCTCGACGCGGCCGCGGCCGAGCCGCTCGACGCGGTCCAGCAGGCCAATCTGCGCGAGATGCGGCGCGGCTGGCGCAGCGCGAACAGCCTGCCGGCGGCGCTCGTCGAGGCGCGCACGATCGCGCAGTCGCGCTGCGAGCAGGACTGGCGCGTGCAGCGCCCGGCCGAGGACTGGGCCGGCCACCTGCCGCTGCTGCGCGAGGTCGTGCGCCTCACGCGCGAGCAGGCGGCCTGCCTCGCCGAGGCCAAGGGCCTCGGCCTCTACGACGCGCTGCTCGACGAATACGAGCCCGGCATGCGCGCGGCCGAGATCGACCGCGTGTTCGGCGACCTGCGCGCCTGGCTGCCCGCGATGGTGCGCGAGGTCCAGGCGCGCCAGCGCCGCCGCCCGCTCGTCGAGCCGCGCGGGCCGTTCCCGAAGGCCGCGCAGCGCGCCTTGGGCCTCGACGCGATGCGCCTGCTGGGCTTCGACTTCGACGCCGGCCGGCTCGACGAGAGCCCCCATCCGTTCTGCGGCGGCGTGCCCGAGGACGTGCGCATGACGACGCGCTACGCCGAGGACGATTTCCTGACGGCGCTGATGGGCACGATCCACGAGACCGGCCACGGCCGCTACGAGCAGAACCTGCCGCGCGACTGGCTCGGCCAGCCGATCGCGCAAGCGCGCTCGATGGGCGTGCACGAGAGCCAGAGCCTGTCCTTCGAGATGCAGCTCGGCAGCCACCCGGGCTTCGCGGGCCGGCTCGCGCCCCTGCTCGCGCGCCATTTCGGCGCGCAGCCGGCCTTCGAGCCCGCGAACCTGCAGCGCCTGCTCACGCGCGTGCAGCCGGGGCTGATCCGGGTCGAGGCCGACGAGGTCAGCTACCCCTGCCACGTGATCCTGCGCTACGAGATCGAGCGCGCGCTCGTCGAGGGCGGCATCGAGTGCGAGGACATCCCCGCGCTGTGGGACGCGAAGATGCTGGAGCTGCTGGGCCTGGACACGCGCGGCAACTTCAAGGACGGCTGCATGCAGGACGTGCACTGGCCGGCCGGCCTGTTCGGCTACTTCCCCTGCTACACGCTCGGCGCGATGTACGCGGCGCAATGGTTCGCGGCGATGCGCCGCGCGCTGCCCGAGCTCGACACGCGCATCGCCGCGGGCGAGCTCGAGCCGGTGTTCGCGTGGCTCGACGCGCAGGTCTGGAGCCAGGGCAGCCGCTGGGAGACGCCCGAGCTCGTCCGGCGCGCGAGCGGCGAGGCGCTGAACCCCGCCTACTTCCGTGCCCACCTCGAGACGCGTTACCTGAGCTGACCGGCGCTCCGCGCTCAAGGCGCCGCGACGACGGCGTCGTGGGCGCGCTCGCCGGGCTGGGGCAGGCGCCCCAGCTGCACCTGGGCGAGCGCCGGGTACAGCGGCACCGCGAGCGAGCGCGAGATCAGGCTCGCGCCGAGCGCCGCGGCCATCAGCGACAACACCATCGCGTGGCCGTCGACCATCTCCATCACGATGATGAAGGCGGTCAGCGGCGCCTGCGTGACGGCCGCGAGAAAGCCGGTCATGCCCATCGCGATCAGCGGCGCCGCGGCGATGCCCTCGGGCAGGCCCGCGAGCAGCGCGAGGTCGGCGCCGAGGCCCGCGCCGATCGCGAGCGAGGGCGCGAACAGCCCGCCCGGCACGCCCGACCAGACCGCGAGCCAGGTCGCGACGAAGCGCAGGGTGACGTAGAGCAGCGGCACGTCGACATGGCCTTCGAGCAGGCGGCGCGTGTAGTCGTAGCCCGAGCCGAACGCGGCGCCGTGGCTGACGATGCCGACGCCGGCCGCCGCGAAGCCGCACAGGCCCGCGAACGCGACCGGGTGGCGCCGCCGCCATGCGCTCACGCGGTCGCTGCCGCCGACGATGCTCTGGTGCAGCAGGCGCGCGAACAGGCCGCCGGCGAGCCCGCTCACGAGCATCACGGCGAGCGCCGGCAGCAGGTAGTCGCGGCCCATGTGGGGCACGCGGATCACGCCGAAATAGGTCGCGTTGCCGAACACCGAGACGGCCATCAGGCCCGACAGCACGATCGCCGCGATGATCAGCCCGCTCGAGCGGTGCTCGATCTTGCGCGTGAGCTCCTCGATCGCGAACATCACGCCCGCGAGCGGCGCGTTGAACGCCGCCGCGATGCCGGCCGCGCCGCCCGCGACGAGCAGGCCCTGGTGGTTGATCGGCGAGCGCGCGGGCAGCCAGCGCCGCGCGTGCTGCATCACGCCGGCGGCGATCTGCACCGACGGGCCTTCGCGCCCGGTCGCGAGGCCCGCGAGCAGGCCCAGCGAGGTCAGCACCGCCTTCGCGAACGAGAGCGGCAGCGACACGAACAGCGCGCGCAGCCGCGCGGGCACGCTCGGCGAGATCGCGGCCATGACCTGCGGAATGCCCGAGCCGGCCGCGCCGGGCGCGTAGCGCCGCGTGACCCAGACGATCGCGGCCGTCAGCAGCGGCGTCCACAGCAGCGGCGCGAGCGGCTGCCAGGCCGTCAGGGCCGTGAAGCCCTGCAGCGCGTATTCGCTCAGGCGCGTGAAGCCGACGACGGCGAGCCCCGCGGCGACCGCGTAGGCGAGCACGACCGCGCGGCTCAGCCATTGGCGCCAGTCGGAAAACTCCTGCGAGACCTCGGCAAAGAAATCGGGCTGGTTCTGCGGATGGTTCATCGGGGCGGTGGCGGTAGGGCCGGCGGCTCAGCGCGAGCCGCCGATATCTTCGCAGGACGCGGCGAGCGGCGAGACGTCGTCGGGCGTCACGCGAAAGCGCAGCGTGAGGTTCCAGCGCCCGGGCCGGCGTGCGGCCGAGGACACGGCCGGCGCGTAGGCGAGCCGCGCCTCGCCGCGGCCGCGCGCGTCGAGGTCGGCGCCGATCTCGTACAGCGTCATGCCGGCCATGGTCTCGCGCGCGCACAGCGTGTTGCCGCGGATCACGAGGCTGGCGTCCCGGAGCAGCGCGGGCGCGCGCGGCACGAGGCGCTTGAACAGCGCGGAGTCGACCTCGCCGAGCAGGTGGACGGGTTCGGCCGTGCAGGCCGCCTCGGGCGAGCCGGCCGAGGCCAGGCGGACGACGTCGGCGATCGACGCGCCGGCCGCGCCGGCGACCGACCAGTACGCCTCGCCGTGCGGGTCGAGGCGCCAGCGCGCGGCGCCCGGCGCGCGCGCGAGGCCGTAGCGCAGGCGCCGGCACAGGCCGTCGGCCACATCGGGGCGCGTGTCGACCCAGCCCGTGTAGGCCCAGCCCGCGCCGGCGCGCTGCGCGTAGGCGCGCGCGCTGGCCGGGTCGAGCGCGAGCGCCGCGACGCCGTCGGCGAGCGCGGCGTCGAGCTCGCGCTGCTCGGCGGGGCTGAGCTCGCGCGCCACCGCTGGGTCTACCGGGTCGGGCGCGGCGTGGCCCGGCAGCGCCGCGAGCAGCCAGAGCGCGACGGCCGCAAGACCGGGAGCGAAGCGGGAAGGGGACGGCTTGATCATCGAAGCCCACAGTGTAGGCAGGCGCTGCGCTTATGCTCGCGGCTTGCGTTGAAGGATGTCGTCATGAAGAACCAGTTCATCGCCGCGCTGTTGGCCGCTGCCGCCGCGGCGGCCGGCGCCGCGCCGGGCCCGGCTGTCGAGGTCACCCAGGCCTGGGCCCGCTCGACCGTGCCGGGCCAGACCGCCTCGGGCGTGTTCGCCCACTTCAAGGCGCCCAGCGACATGCATCTTGTCGGCGCGAGCACGCCGGCCGCGGGCGTCGCGCAGATCCACGAGATGAAGATGGTCGGCGACGTGATGCAGATGCGCGAGATGCCGGGCGGCCTCGCGCTGCCGGCCGGCGCCGACGTCGCGCTCGGGCCCGGCGGCCAGCACATCATGCTGCTCGAGCTGCACCAGACGCTGAAGGTCGGCGCGAAGCTGCCGCTCGAGCTGCGCTTCGTCGACGCGAAGGGCCACGCGTCCAAGCTCGACATCGAGGTGCCGGTGCTCGCGCTGCCGCCTGCCGCTGCGGCCAAGTAGGGCGGGGCGCCGCACCGCCGATGGCCTGGCGCGCCCGGCTGCAGATCGACTATCGCCGCGACCCCGGCGGCCGCACGCTCGCGCACGACCGCTTCGAGGGGCCGCTGCGCGTGCTGCAAAGTCTCTACCCCGAGGGCCCCGCGGTCTGCCAGCACGTGATCGTCCACCCGCCCGGCGGCGTCGTCGGCGGCGACGAGCTCGACATCGCGCTGAACCTCGGCGCCGGCGCCCACGCGCTCGTGACCACGGCCGGCGCGACGCGCTTTTACCGCAGCGCCGGGCCGCAGGCCGCGCAGCGCCTGCACGCGCGCGTCGCCGCGGGCGCGCGACTCGAATGGCTGCCGCTCGAGGCGATCGCCTACGACGGCGCCGCGGCCGAGAACCGCCTCGTGTTCGAGCTCGAGGCGGGCGCCGAGGCGATCGCCTGGGACCTGCTGGCGCTGGGCCTGCCCGCGGCCGGACAGGCATTTGTACGCGGATGTTTCTCGCAATACCTCGAGCTGCCGGGGCGCTGGCTCGAGCGCGGCCGCCTGCGCGCCGACGACGCGCTGCTGCTCGACTCGCCGCTGGGCCTGGCCGGGCGGCGCGTGCTCGGCTGCCTGGTGTTCGCGGCCGGCGGCCCGCTCGCGCCCGCGCGCCGCACGGCGCTGCTCGACGCGGCGCGCGCGAGGCTCGCCGACCATCCGCTCGCCGCCACGGCCGGCGCGACGGCGCCCGAGCCCGGCGTCGTCGTGCTGCGCGGGCTCGCCGAGCGCGTCGAACCGCTGCTCGATCTGTTCAAGGCCGTCTGGGCCGACTGGCGCGCGCTCGCCTGGGAGCGCGCCGGCGTCGCCCCGCGTGTCTGGAGAACATAGGCATTCCGCCGGCCTTGATCGACGTATCGCGCGACGCGCGCTGACGCGATGATTCGCCCCGCGCTCCACATCGCAGCCCTACATCCGCAGCCGGCGCGGCTGTCACGGCGGTGTCCTGTGCCGGCCCCGGCTTCGTGCCGGGGCCACTTTTTTGGGCGCTCGAAAGCGTCGTTAAAGTCGGCTCCATGCAAAGCTATCTGCTCGACTGGGCCAATCTGCTGCTGCGCTGGCTCCACGTGATCACCGGCATCGCGTGGATCGGCGCGTCGTTCTACTTCGTGTGGCTCGACAACCACCTGGTCAGGCCGACGGCCGAGGCCCTGCGCGCGCGCGGCGTCGACGGCGAGCTCTGGGCCGTGCACGGCGGCGGCTTCTACAACCCGCAGAAGTACCTGGTCGCGCCGCCCGACCTGCCCGAGCACCTGCACTGGTTCTACTGGGAGAGCTACTGGACCTGGATGAGCGGCTTCGCGCTGTTCGTGCTGCTGTATCTGTGCAACGCGTCGAGCTTTCTGATCGACCCGCAGGTGTACGCGTGGAGCGGCCCGGCGCCCGCGATCGCGACGGCGCTCGCGTTCCTCGCGGGCGGCTGGGGCGTCTACGACCTGCTGTGCCGCGGGCTCGGCCAGTCGCGCGACGCGGCCACGGGCCGCACCGTGATCGGCCGCGACGGCCGCGTGCTCGCCCTGATGGCGCTGTTCGTCGGGTTCGCGGCCTGGGCGGCCTGCCAGCTGTTCGCCGGGCGCGCGGCCTTCCTGCTCGTCGGCGCGATGCTCGCGACCATGATGAGCGCGAACGTGCTGGTCTGGATCATTCCGGGCCAGAAGACCGTGATCGCCGACATGCGCGCCGGCCGGCCCGTCGACCCGCTGTACGGCCAGCGCGGCAAGCAGCGCAGCGTCCACAACACCTATTTCACGCTGCCGGTGCTGATCGCGATGCTCAGCAACCACTACGGCTGGCTCTACGGCCACGCGTGGAACTGGGCGCTGCTCGCGACGCTGATGCTCGCGGGCGCGCTCGTGCGGACCTTCTTCGTCAAGCGGCACAAGGGCGTGAATGCCTGGGGCCTGGTCGTCGCTGTTCTGGTGCTGCTCGCCGGCCTGGTCGTCGCGCTGCGCCCGCAGACGCCGGCCGCGAGCGACGCGCCGCCGCCGACCACGGCCGACGTCGCCGCCGTCGTCGCGCAGCGCTGCCTGCCGTGCCATAGCGCCGCGTTCGCGCAGAAGGACGTGCTCCTGCAGACGCCCGCGCTGATCGAGCAGCACGCGGCGCAGATCTACCAGCAGGTCGTGCTGCAGAAGACCATGCCGCTGAACAACGCCACGCAGATCACCGACGCCGAGCGCGCGCTGATCGGACGCTGGTTCGAGGCGCGCCAGCCGCATTGATCCAGCGCGGCCTATCATCGGCCGCATGAGCCTCGAACCCCGCAGCGTCCTGCGCGCGCTCTACGACGCCGCCGTCGCGCGCGCGCTGCCGGGCCGCATGCTCGCCGGCTACCTGCCGGCGCCGCCGGCGCAGGGCCGCACGCTCGTGCTCGGCGCGGGCAAGGCCGGCGCGTCGATGCTCGAGGCGCTCGAGGCCGCGTGGCCGGCCGACGCGCCGCTGTCCGGGCTGGTCGTCACGCGCTACGGCCATCGCCGGCCCGGCTGGGCCCCGCAGCGCGTCGAGCTCGTCGAGGCCGCCCACCCGGTGCCCGACGCGGCCGGCGCGCGCGCGGCCGCGCGCATGCTCGACCTCGCCAAGGGGCTGAGCGCGCAGGACCTCGTGATCGTGCTGATCTCGGGCGGCGGCTCGGCGCTGCTGGGCCTGCCCGCGCCGGGAATCGCGCTCGCCGACAAGCAGGCCGTGAACCGCGCGCTGCTCGCGAGCGGCGCGGCGATCGCCGAGATGAACTGCGTGCGCAAACACCTGTCGGCGATCAAGGGCGGGCGTCTCGCCGCGGCCTGCGCGCCCGCGCGCGTCGTCACGCTGCTGATCAGCGACGTGCCCGGCGACGACCCGGCCGTGATCGCCTCGGGCCCGACCGTCGCCGACCCGACGAGCTGCGCCGACGCGCTCGAGATCCTGCGCCGCCACGCGATCGAGCTGCCGCCGGCGGCGCGCCGGGGCCTCGAGTCCGGCGCGTTCGAGACCGTCAAGCCCGGCGATGCGCGCCTCGCGAAGGCGCGCGCGCAGGTCATCGCGACGCCGCAGCAAAGCCTCGAGGCCGCCGCCGCGGCGGCGCGCGCGCTGGGCCTCGACGCGCATATCCTGTCCGACGCGATCGAAGGCGAGTCGCATGGGGTCGGCGGCGTCCACGCCGCGCTCGCGCGCCAGGTCGCGCGCCGCGGCCAGCCGTTCGCGCGGCCCTGCGCGATCCTGTCGGGCGGCGAGACCACGGTGACCGTGCGCAACCGCGCGGGCCGCGGCGGCCGCGCGGGCGAGTTCCTGCTCGGCTGCGCCCTGGGCCTGCAGGGCGAGCCCGGCGTCTGGGCGCTCGCCGCCGATACCGACGGCATCGACGGCGTGCAGGACAACGCGGGCGCCATCGTCACCCCCGACACCCTCGCGCGCGCCGCGGCGCAGGGGGCGTCGGCCGCGCGCGCGCTCGAGGCCAACAGCGCCTACGACTTCTTCGCGGCGCTCGGCGACCTCGTGGTGACGGGCCCGACGCTGACCAACGTAAACGATTTCCGGGTCTTGTTGGTCCTCTGATCGCACAGCTCGGGGACGGCGCGGCCGCGGCGTTGACGCCGCGCAAGCGGGGCGCCGGGGCGCTCGGCAACACTGCTGCGATGCCGACTCGACTGCTGGATCCCTTGGCCGCGGCGCCGCCGCCGCGCTTGCCGATCGACTGGGCGACCCTGCTCGACCCGGCCCCGCCGCGCGCGCTCGCCGCCGCGCTCGACCGCATCGCCGCGCAGCGCGTCGTCGAGCCGGGCCAGTCGATCTTCGCGCGCGGCCAGCCCGCGCGCGACCTCGTCGCAGTGCTCGCGGGCACGGTCGCGCTCGGTCGCCGCGGCGGCGACGGCCGGCTCGCGCTGCAGCGGCGCGTCGCCGCGCGCGAATGGCTGGACCTCGGCAGCGCCTGGCTCGGCGACGCGCACGGCGAGGACGCGGTCGCGCTCGGTCGCGTGCGCGTGCTCGAGCTGCCGGCGCGCGGCCTGCGCGCGCTGCTGCCCGACCAGCCGGGCCTCGCCGAGGCGCTGCTCGCCGCGCTCGCGCGCGAGGCGCGCGTGCTCGCCGACCTCGGCCACGACCTGATGCACAAGGACGCCGGCCGGCGCGTCGCGGACTGGCTGCTCGAGCGCTGCCTGCCGGCCGGCCAGGACCTGCTCGTGCCCCTGCACGAGCGCAAGCGCGACATCGCCGCCGAGCTCGCGGTCGCGCCCGAGACGCTGTCGCGCTGCCTGCGCCAGCTGCGCGAGCAGGGCCTGATCGCGGTCGAGGGCTACCGCATCACGGTGCTCGACCTGCAGGGGCTCAAGGCGCTCGCGCGCGAGGCGCCGGGCGACTGAGGCCCTAACCCGGCTGCGCCGCGACCGGTGCGTCCACCGCGGCGCCCGCCGTCCCCGCCGCGACCTGCACCGCGTGCAGCGCGTCGAGCACCGCCTCGGGCGTCGCCGGCGCGCGCAGCTGCGGGTCGCAGCCGGCTGGCGCGGCCGCGGCGACCGCGTCCTTGAGCGCGAGCAGCACCGCGAACGCGAGCAGCAGCGGCGGCTCGCCGACGGCCTTCGAGCGCCCGACCGTGTCGGCCGCGTTCGCCGCGTCGAACAGCGCGACGTTCAGGCGCGGCGGGCAGTCGTTCGCGGTCGGGATCTTGTAGGTGCTCGGCGCGTGCGTGAGCAGCTTGCCGCTGCGCGGGTGCCAGACGAGTTCTTCGGTCGTCAGCCAGCCCATGCCCTGGACGAAGCCGCCCTCGACCTGGCCGATGTCGATCGCCGGGTTCAGCGACGCGCCCGCGTCGTGCAGCAGGTCGGCGCGCAAGGTGCGGCTCTCGCCGGTCAGCGTGTCGACGACGACCTCGGCGACGGCCGCGCCGTAGGCGAAGTAGAAGAACGGCCGGCCCTGCAGCTTCTCGCGGTCCCAGGACAGGCCCGGCGTCGCGTAGAAGCCGTCGCTCCAGAGCTGGACGCGCTCCATATAGGCCTTTCCGACGAGCGCGTCGAAGGCCATGCTGCTGATGCCGCTGTGCACGCGCGAATCGGCAAAACGGATGTCCTCGGCGCGGCCGCCGAGCAGGCGTGCGGCGAGCTCGGCGAGGCGCGCGCGGATCGTCAGCGCGGCGTTCTCGGCCGCGCGGCCGTTGAGATCGCTGCCGGTCGACGCGGCCGTCGCCGAGGTGTTCGCGACGCGCTGCGTGTCGGTCGCGGTCGAGCGCACGCGCGCGAGCGGCAGGCCCAGCGTTAGTGCGACGACCTGGGCGACCTTGGTGTTCAGGCCCTGGCCCATCTCGGTGCCGCCGTGGTTCACGAGCACGCTGCCGTCGGTGTAGACATGGACGAGCGCGCCGGCCTGGTTCAGGTGCTTGACGTTGAACGAGATGCCGAACTTGACCGGCGTGAACGCGAGGCCCTTCTTGAGCACCGGGCTCGTCGCGTTGAACGCGGCGACGGCCGCGCGGCGCTCGGCGTAGGCGCTGCTGTCGCGCAGGCGCGCCGTGATCGCCGGCAGCAGGTTCTGCTCGACCGCCTGGCCGTAGGGCGTGAGGTCGCGGCCCGGCGCGTAGTAGTTGCGTTCGCGCACGACGAGCGGGTCGACGCCGAGCCGGCGCGCGACCGCGTCGAGGATCATCTCGATCGCGAGTGCGCCCTGCGGCCCGCCGAAGCCGCGGAACGCGGTATTGCTCTGCGTGTCGGTGCGCGCGCAATAGCCGTTCAGCGCGACGTCGGGCAGCCAGTAGGCGTTGTCGAAGTGGCACAGCGCGCGCGTCATGACGGGCGCCGACAGGTCGGCCGAATGACCGCAGTTCGCGATCAGGTCGGCCGTCACGCCGAGGAGTCGGCCGCCCTCGTCGTAGCCGACGTCCCAGCGGTAGTGGAAGCCGTGGCGCCGGCCCGTGACGAGGAAGTCGTCGTCGCGGTCGACGCGCAGCTTGACGGGCCGGCGCAGCCGGACGGCGGCGAGCGCCGCGACGCAGCAGAACAGCGCCGACTGCGACTCCTTGCCGCCGAAGCCGCCGCCCATGCGCTGGCACAGCACCTGGACCTGGTTCGCCTGCCAGCCGAGCATGTGCGCGACGAGCTGCTGCATCTCGCTCGGGTGCTGGGTCGAACAGTGGACGACGAGGCCCTGCGCTTCCTGCGGCAGCGCGTAGGAGACCTGGCCCTCGAGGTAGAACTGCTCCTGCCCGCCGAGCCGCCACTCGCCCTGCAGCCGCAGCGGCGCGCGCTTGAGCGCGGCGGCCGCGTCGCCGCGCGCGAGCCGCATCGGCGGCACGACGTAGCGCTTGAGCGCATGGGCCTCGAGCGCGTCGAGCACGGCCGCGTCGGCCTCGCAGCGGATCACCTCGGCGCTGAGCGCGGCCGCGCGGCGCGCGAGCTCGCGTTCGGTCGCGATCACGGCGTAGACCGGCTGGCCGAGGTAGCGCAGCTCGTCGGCCGCGAGGATCGGGTCGTCGTGGACCAGCGGCCCGCAGTTGTTCGCGGCCGGGATGTCGGCGGCCGTGAACACCGCGACGACGCCGGGCTGGGCGCGCAGGCGCTCGAGGTCGACGCCGAGCAGGCGGCCATGGGCGATCGGCGCCAGGCCCAGCGCGCAGTGCAGCGTGCCCTGGAGCTCGGCGATGTCGTCGCAATACGTGGCCTCGCCGCTCACGTGCAGCGCCGCGGATTCGTGCGGGGCGCTCTTCGTATTCATGCCTCAAGCTCCCACACGCTGAGCGCCGCGGCTGGCAGCGGCGCGACCTCGCGCGTGCGCAGCCAGTGGCGCTCGAGCAGCGCGCGCACGACGCGCTGGCGGTAGGCGCTGCTCGCGCGCAGGTCGGTCAGCGGCTTGAAGTCCGCGTCGAGCGCGGCCTGCGCCGCGTGCAGCGCCCTCAGGTCCCAGGGCTGGCCGCGCAGCGCGGCCTCGGCCTGGGCCGCGCGCTTGACGATGCCGGCCATGCCGCCGAACACGAGCCGCGCGTCGACGATGCGGCCGGCCGCGACGCGCGTCGCGAACACGCCGCAGACGGCCGAGATGTCGGAGTCGAAGCGCTTGCTGATCTTGTGCGCCGTGAGATGCAGGCCCGGCGGCGCGGGCGGCACCTCGATCGCCTCGACGAACTCGCCGGGCTGCAGCGCGTTCTTCATGTAGTCGAGGTAGAAGTCTTCGAGCGCGACGACGCGGCGCTGCGCGCCGCGGCGCAGCAGCAGCGCGGCGCCGAGCGCGATCAGCGCGGGCGCGCCGTCGCCGATCGGCGAGCCGTTCGCGACGTTGCCGCCCAGGGTGCCCGCGTGGCGCACCGGCGGCGACGCGAAGCGGCGCCAGAGCTCGGTCAGCTCGGGGTGGCGAGCGCTCAGCGCGGCCCAGGCGTCCTCGAGCGACGCGGCCGCGCCGATCAGCAGGCCGCCGTCGGGCAGGGTCTCGATGCGGCGCAGCGCGGCGACGCGGCCCGTGTAGATCAGCGCGGGCAGCGCGCGGAACTGCTTGTTGACCCACAGGGCGATGTCGGTGCCGCCCGCGAGCAGCCGCGCGTCGGGGTGACGCTCGCGCAGCGCCGCGAGCTCGTCGAGCGTGCGCGGCGCGTAGAAGACGCTGCCGTCGGCGTCGGCATAGGCGAGCGGCGCGTCGTGGCCGAGCTCGGCGAGCGCGGCCGCGATCGGTGCACGGTCGACGCGCTGCGCGGGCCGCTCGTACATGCGCTGGCCCGCGTCGAGGATCGGCCGGTAGCCGGTGCAGCGGCACAGGTTGCCGCTCAGCGCGTCGGCGAGCGCCGCGCGCGACGGCGCCTCGACGTGGTTTTCGTAGACGGCCTGCAGCGTGCAGACGAAGCCCGGCGTGCAGAAGCCGCATTGCGAGCCGTGGCAGTCGACGAGCGCCTGCTGCACGGGGTTCAGCGCGTCGGACGCGCCGAGGTCCTCGACGGTCAGCAGCGCGCGGCCGTCGAGCGCGGGCAGAAACAGCGTGCACGCGTTGACGTTGCGCAGCTGCAGCGCGCCGTCGACGAGCTCGCCGACGAGCACCGTGCACGCGCCGCAGTCGCCCTCGGCGCAGCCCTCCTTGGTGCCCGTACAGTGCGCGTCCTCGCGCAGCCATTGCAGCACGGTGCCGGTGGTGCGCGGCCCCTGGACGGCCTGGATCGCGCCGCGGTGAAAGAAACGTATCGGTCGGGAGTCCATCGCAGGGATATAACACAGCCTATGTCCGACCCCAACAACTCATCCACACATTCGCGTATCGCGCTGCGCGGCGATCTGCTCGACTTCGGCGGCGCCCCGGCCTGGGGCGCGACCGAGGACGCCGCCGTGCGCCTGCGGCCCGGTCATTGGCTGCTGATCGAGAACGGCCGCATCCACGCGGTGCAGGCCGAGGATCCGGGGCCCGGCTGGGCGCGCGAGGACTTCGGCGACCGCCTGATCCTGCCGGGCTTCGTCGACACCCATGTTCACGCGCCGCAGCTCGACGTCATCGCGTCCTACGGCAGCGAGTTGCTCGACTGGCTCGAGCGCTACACCTTCCCGGCCGAGTGCCGCTACGCCGACCCGGCCGTCGCGCGCGCGGGCGCCGCGCGCTTCCTCGACGCGCTGCTCGACCATGGCACGACGGCCGCCGTCGTGTTCCCGACCGTCCACAAGGTTTCGGCCGAGGCGCTGTTCGAGGCCGCGCGCGCGCGCGGCATGCGCCTGATCGCCGGCAAGGTGCTGATGGACCGCAACGCGCGGGACGGCCTGCGCGACGACGTGGCCGGCGCCGAGCGCGACTGCGTCGACCTGATCGACCGCTTCCACGGCGTCGACCGGCTCGCCTACGCGGTCACCGTGCGCTTCGCGCCGACGAGCACGCCGGCCCAGCTCGCCATGGCCGGCAGCCTGTGCCGCGCCGACCCGAGCCTCTACATGCAGACCCATGTCGCCGAGAACCGCGCCGAGGTCGACTGGGTCGCCCGGCTGTTTCCGCAGGCGCGCAGCTACCTCGACGTCTACGCGGCGGCCGGCCTGATCCACGCGCGCAGCGTGCTCGCCCACGGCATCTGGCTCGACGACGCCGACCGCCGCCTGCTGCGCGAGGCCGGCGCCCAGATCGCGCATTGCCCGTCGAGCAATCTGTTCCTCGGCAGCGGGCTGTTCGACTGGCCCGGGGCGCGCGAGGGCCGCATCAGCCTGGCCAGCGACGTCGGCGGCGGCACGAGCCTGTCGATGCTGCGCAACGCCCAGGACGCGTACAAGATCCAGGCGCTGCGCGGCGCGCGCCTGACCGCCTGGGTCGCGCTGCACGCGGCGACGCGCGGCGCGGCCGAGGCGCTCGGCCTCGACAAGGAGATAGGCTCCTTCGACGCCGGCTGCGTCGCCGACGTCTGCGTCTGGGACCGCGCGCAGGGGGCGGTCGCGGCGACGCGCGACGCGCTCGCCGCGGCGTCCGGCGACGCCCACGAGCGCGTGTTCGCCTGGGCCACGCTCGCCGACGAGCGCAACCTCCATGCAGCCTATGTCGCCGGGCGTGCGGTTCGTCGCAATCCACGCGCGGCGGCACAGGCCGGCGCCTAGAGTCCGGCCATCACAACAACGAGGGTCGCGATCATGTTCACCTTCCTGCTCTGGTGCGTGCTGTTCGTGCTGTGCTGGCCGCTCGCCATCGTGGCGCTGTTCCTCTGGCCGATCGTCTGGCTGGTCTGCCTGCCGTTCCGCCTGATCGGCATCAGCGTCGAGGCCGTGTTCGCGCTGCTGCGCGCGGTGCTGACGCTGCCCGCGCGCATCCTCGGCATGCGCTGAAGCCGTCTTGCGCTTGGCCGGGGGCGGCCAATAATCGGAGCATTGCTGCCCGACCCGACCGCCCCGCATGCCCGCGCCGAAACCCTCGCACGCCGAGATCGAACTCCGCAACCGCTGCCGCCGCTGGCTCGGCGGCCATGTGCCCGCGCGCTCGATGCGCGAGTCGCTGCAGGCGCTGATCGAGCTGCCCGAGGCCGCGGCGCCGGCCGACGTCTACGGCGACGGCGCGGTGCTCCAGGCCTTCGAGGCCGAGGGCGCGGCGCTGCTCGGCAAGCCCGCGGCGACCTTCTTCCACAAGGGCGTCGCGGCCCAGCTCGCGGCGCTGCGCCTGTGGTGCGGCGACGGCACGGGCCCGGTCGTCGTGCACCCGCAAAGCCATATCGCGATCGACGAGGACGACGCGTTCGAGCGCCTGATGGGCCTGCGCGGGCTGCGCGTCGGCGCGCCCGACACGCCGCTGACGGTCGCCGACCTCGAGGCGCTCGCCGAGACGCCCGCGCTCGTCGTCGTCGAGCTGCCGCTGCGGCGCGGCGGCTTCCGGCTGCCGGACTGGGACGCGCTCGTCGCGATCGGCGCCTGGTGCCGCGCGAACGGCGTCAAGCTGCACTTCGACGGCGCGCGCCTGTGGGAGTCGGCGCCGCATTACGGCCGCACGCTCGCCGAGATCGCGACGCTCGCCGACTCGGTCTACGTATCCTTCTACAAAGGCCTCGGCGGCCTCGCGGGCAGCCTGCTCGCCGGGCCGGCCGACTTCGTCGACGCGCTCGCGCCGTGGAAGGCGCGGCTCGCCGGCAATGTCTACACGCTGCACCCGTTCGTGCTCAGCGCGATCGGCGGCCTGCGCGAGCGCCTGCCGCGCATGGCCGGCTACCGCGAGCGCGCGCGCGCGCTCGGCGCGGCGCTCGCGGCCGAGCCCGGCTGGCGCGTCGCGCCCGAGCCGCCGCACATGAACTCGTTCCAGCTCCACCTGCCGGCCGACCCCGCGCGCCTGCGCGAGGCGATGCTCGCGGTCGCGCGCGACGAGGGCTTCTGGCTCGGCGCGCGCACGGTCGCGTCGCAGGTGCTCGCGGGCGGCGCGATGGTCGAGATCGCGATCGGCGACGCGGCCGCGGGCTGGACCGACGCCGAGGCCGTGGCGGCCTGGCGCAGCGCGCTCGCGCGGGCGCGCTGCGGCCGGGCGCAGGGCCTGTCAATGAAAGCGCCGCCATGACCTCGCGCGAACGCGACGAACTGCTGCAGTTGCTGCACCACCGCTTCGAGCGCCACCCGGCGCGGCACCGCGGCATCGCCTGGTCCGAGGTGCTCGCGCGCATCGACGGCGGCCACGCGGCGCTCGAGACCCTGCACCGCATGGAGCACAGCGGCGGCGAGCCCGACGTGATCGGGCGCGAGGGCGGTCGCGTCGTCTTCTGCGACTGCTCGGCCGAGAGCCCGATGGGCCGCCGCAGCCTGTGCTACGACCTCGCGGCGCTCGAGGCGCGCAAGGAAAACAAGCCCGGCGGCAGCGCCGTCGAGGCCGCCGCGGCGCTCGGCGTCGAACTGCTCGACGAGGCGCAGTACCGCGCGCTGCAGGCGCTCGGCGAATTCGACCTCAAGACCTCGAGCTGGCTCGCGACGCCGGCCGAGTTGCGCACGCTCGGCGGCGCGCTGTTCGGCGACCGCCGCTACGGCCGCGTGTTCGTGTATCACAACGGCGCGCCGTCGTACTACGCGGCGCGCGGCTTCCGCGGCCTGCTGCGGGTGTAAGCCACGCCGTCTCTCGAAAGGAAAGCAACTCCATGCAGATATCCTCGATCCCGTTCGGCACGACCGACTGGTCCGCCGTCGAGCCGACCGAACACCGCGGCGAGCGCGGTCTCGCGCTGTGGCGCACCCGGGTCTTCGGCGATATCCGCGTGCGCATGGTCGAGTACACCCCGGGCTACCTCGCCGACCATTGGTGCAGCAAGGGCCATATCCTGCTGTGCCTCGACGGCGAGCTGCACACCGAGCTCGCCGACGGCCGCGTGTTCACGCTGCGCGCGGGCATGAGCTATCAGGTCGCCGACCTCGCCGAGCCGCACCGTTCCTACACCGAGTGCGGCGCGCGGCTGTTCATCGTCGACTGAGCGCGAACGCCGGCGCTCAGCTCTTGATCTCGAGCCGCAGCGTCCAGGTCGTGAAGCTGCGCCCGCCCGCGTTGCTCGTCACGACGGCCTGCGGCGTCGTGATGATGCTGCCGGTCGCGTAGTCGAGCGGCGCGAGGTTGTTCGCCGACACGCGCAGCGCGACGGCCGGGTTGAAGGTCCACAGGCCGTAGGCGTCGTAGACGCGCTTCTTGCTGTTCGTCGCGATCTGGATGTCGGTCTGCTGGATCGTCTGCGCCGGCGTGTAGTTGACGTTGCCGCCGAAGCTCAGCGGCAGCGAGCGCAGGCGGTAGTCGAAGCCGAGGTTGCCGACGCCGCGCGGCTGGTTGTCGAGCGTCGCGTGCGGACCCTTGATGCCGTCGACACGCGAGTGGAACAGGCTCAGGTTGCTGCGCAGGTCGATCGGCGGCGCGTCGTCCCAGTACTGGTCGAGGCGGAACTTGGCCTCGAGTTCGACGCCGGCCGTCGTCGCGACGCCGATGTTCTGCGGCTGCGCGACCCAGCGCGGCACGCTCGCCCAGGCGACGTTCTCGAGCGTCGTCACGGTGCGGATCAGGTTGTCGATATGGCGGTAGAACAGGTTGGCGCTGAGCACGCCGCCGAGCGACGGGTAGTCCTCGTAGGCGAGCTCGACGCCGCGCGCAATCTCGGGCTTGAGCGCCGGGTTGCCCGTCTGGTCGGGCGCGTTGACGACGTTCGCGCCGCACAGCCCGGTGTCCGGGCAGGGGTAGAGCGGGTTGATGCCGGGCAGCGCGACGAGGCTTTGCAGCGGCGGGCTGCGGTAGCTGCGCGTGAGGCTCGCGCGCAGCTGGTCGCGGCTTTTCGGGTCGAACTTCCAGAGCGCGTGCAGCAGCGGCGTCCAGACCATCGAGCGGTTGTCGACGTCGTAGCTGCTCGCCGCGCTGCGCGTCGTGATGCCCTCGCCGCGCAGGCCGGCGTAGAACGCCCATTGCTTGCCGACCGTCCATTCGTCCTGCGCGTACAACGCCGTGCGCAGCGCGGTCGCGTCGACGTTGTCGCCGAAGCTCGCGAGCTGCGGGCGCGGCAGGCCGTCCTGCAGCGTCACGTGGGTCTGGTCGAGGCGCTGGCCCTCGGCCTCGACGCCGGCGACGAGGTCGTGGTCGTCGCCGAGCCTGTGCGAGTACTTGCCCGTGAAGTTCCACGAATCGTGGGTGCTGGCTATCGTGTCGTCCTGGGTGCGCGAGAGCGCGTCGTCGAGGAATTCCTCGCGGAACGCGTGGCTGTGCGAGCCCATCCAGCCACCGCCGAGGTGCAGCTCGAGCTTGCTGTCCTCGTCGAAGCGGTGCTGCCACTGCCCCATCAGCCGCGCCATCGCGCTGTGCTGCCTGGTCGCCGTCGTCGCGTGGTCAAAGCCCAGGCAGTGGATCTCGCTCGCCGGATCGTCCGAGCACAGGGTCTGGGACTGGTCGTAGACATTCGCGGAGCTGCCCGCGTTGAGCGCGACGAAGGGCTGGAAGCTCAGCGAGTCGTCCTTGGTGGGCTTGAGCTGGACGCGGCCGGTCACGTGCAGGCCGGAGCTCGCCGCGTCGTTGTGGCCCTCGTTCGTGACGACGCCGTTCTGGCCGGTCGCGAGCACGTTCGTGACGGCCGTCGACGCGACGTCGTCGTTGTGCTCGTTGCGCATCGCGTTGACGGTCAGGTTGTACGCGCCGCCATGGTCGTCGAGCTTGTCGTTGCGCGTCCAGCTCGCGCTCGGGCGCCGGCTGCCATGTTCCTGGCTCTCGATCAGGCGCCATTCGTTCATGCGCTTTTGCAGCGCCTCGCGCAGCACGATGTTGATCGTGCCGGCGACTGCGCGCGCGCCGTACTCGGCCGTCGGCGCGCGCAGGATCTCGATGCGCTCGACCTGGTCGGGCGGGATCTGGTCGATCGAGAAGCCCGGCGGCATGCGTTCGCCGTTGACGAGCACCTGGGTGTAGCCGTTGCCCATGCCGCGCATGCGGATGTCGCCGCCGCGGCCCGGGCGGCCGCCGGTCGTGATGCCGGGCAGGCGCTTGAGCGTCTCGCCGATCGTCGTGTCGCCGTAGCGCTCGATCTCCTCGCGGCCGACGATGATCTTCGCGGCCGTCGACGCGCGCCGCGCGGCGTCGTCGCTCATGCGCTCGACGTAGACCTTGTCGAGCCGCGCGTCGGGCTTGCTGCCGCCGTCGTCGGTGGACTTGTCGCTGGCCGGCCTGGCCGGCGGCGCGGCCTTGTCAGGCGTCTTGGCCGGCGGCAGGGTCGTGTCGTCCTGCGGCGGCGTGGTGTCGGCCAGCGCGCTCGCGCAGACGCACAGCGCGGCGATCAGCGTCGGGGCCAGGACGGACCACAGCGGGGCGGTGGTGCGACCGGACGCACCGAAGGAACGTGAGGCAGGTGGCTTCATGATGCGGCGCGCAGCGTCGCACAGGCCGTGTGCCGGAATGTGTCGTTTTAAATTCTTTACTGCCGCTTCACGCGGCGCCCGGCACCGGACGGCTCACGCGGCGGATCGCGAGCGCCATCAGCGCGGCGACGAGGCAGGCCGCACCGGCCGTGTACAGCGCCGGCGCGTAGCTGAGCAGCCAGCCGCGCGACACGCCCGCACCCCAGGCCGCCGCGGCCGCGCCGATCTGATGCGCGGCGAAGACCCAGCCGAACACGAGGCCGACGCGCTCGCGCCCGAAATGCTCGGCCGCGAGGCGCACCGTCGGCGGCACGGTCGCGATCCAGTCGAGGCCGTAGAACATCGCGAACAGCGAGAGCCCGCCGATCGTGTACTCGGCCTGCGGCAGCCACAGCAGCGACAGGCCGCGCAGCCCGTAATACCAGCACAGCAGCTTGCGCGCGTCCCAGCGGTCGCTGAGCCAGCCCGACAGGATCGTGCCGACGAAGTCGAACGCGCCCATCATCGCGAGCACCGACGCCGCCGGCACGGCGTCGAGGCCGCGGTCGCCGCACAGCGAGATGAAGTGGGTCTGCATCAGGCCGTTCGTCGACAGGCCGCAGATGAAGAAGGTGCCGGCGAGCAGCCAGAAGGTCGGCTTGGCCGCCGCGTCGGCGAGCGCCGCGAACGGCGCGAGCCAGCTCGACGCCGCGGCCGGCGCCGGCGCGGCCGGCGCGTCGGCGGCCTCGCCGTAGGCGCGCGCGCCGACGTCGGCCGGGTGGTCGCGCATCAGGATCCAGACCAGCGCCATCACGCCGAGGCAGATCGCGGCGAGCGGCGCGAGCGGCGCGCGCCAGCCCCAATGCGTGATCATCCAGGCCGCGACCGGCAGGCAGGCGAGCTGGCCGGTCGCCGCGCTCGCCGTGAGCACGCCCATCACGAGGCCGCGCCGCGCCGTGAACCAGCGGTTCGACACGACCGCGCCGAGCACGACGGCCGTCATGCCGCTGCCGACGCCGAGCATCACGCCCCACAGCAGCACGAGCTGCCACAGCTGGGTCGCGACGCCGGCGAGCAGCATGCCGCCGCCGACCAGCGCGAGCGCCGCGCACATCACGGCGCGCAGTCCGAAGCGCTCCATCAGCATCGCCGCGAACGGGCCCATCAGGCCGTACAGCGCGAAGCGCAGCGCGAGCGCGCCCGACACGTCGCCGGTGCGCCACCCGAACTCGTGCACGAGCGGCTGCAGCATCGCGCCGGGCAGGCCCAGCGCGGCCGACATGAACAGCATGGTCAGGAAGGTCAGCGCCGCGACGACCCAGGCATAGTGCAGGCGGCGCGCGTGCAGCAAGCGGGCGATGGGGGCGGACAGCGAGAGCGTCGTCATGGTTCAGCGCATTTTGATGATGGATGTCATCATAAATGGTTTGATGACGAACGCAATCAAAAACTAGAATACCCGCATGAAAGTCAGCAAGGAACAGGCCGCGGAAAACCGCCAGGCGATTCTCGACGCCGCGGCGCGGCTGTTCCGCGAGCATGGCTTCGGCGGCGTCGGCGTCGCCGAAATCACGCGCGCGGCGGGCTTCACGCATGGCGGCTTCTACCGTCACTTCGAGTCCAAGGAAGCGCTCGCGGCCGAGGTCTGCGCGCTCGCGTTCGAGCGCTCGGTCGACAAGCTCGAGGCGCGCCTCGGCGCGGGCGGCGGCGACGCGACGGAGTATTTCCGCCATTACCTGAGCCCGCACCATGTGCGCGAGGCCGGCGACGGCTGCCCGATGCCGACGCTCGCCGGCGACGGCGCACGCGAGCACGGCGCGGTGCCGGCGGCGCTCGCCCAGGGCATCGGCCACTATCTGCAGAGCCTTGCGCGCCACCGGCCCGACGGCACGGTCGTCGCGGCCGACGCGCCGCTCGACGACGCTGACAAGGCGCGAGCGATCCTGTGCCTGGCCGCGCTCGTCGGCGGCGTCGTGCTTGCGCGCGCGACCCACGAGGCCGCGCCGGCGCTGTCGGACGAGATCCTGCAGACGCTGCAGGCGGAGCTTCACGGGCTCTGGCGCTAGGGACTCGCCGCGGCCCGCCGGCGCGTGGCGCCTTACCTGAGCTCGGGCGCGTAATGGCGCGCGATCTCCTCGGGGCGGCGGCGCGCGGCGAGCGCCTTGAACGCACCGTCCAGCCGCGCGACGAGCGCCGGCGACGTGAGCGGGTTCAGCGCGAAGTAGTAGGCGCCGCGCTGGCTCAGCAGCGCGACGCGGCGCACGCGCGTCGCCGAATGGTCGACGCGCAGCGACAGCCAGCGCATCGACAGCTCGTTGTCGGTGACCGCGTCGATGCGGCCCGCGAGCAGCTTGCGGAAGTTCTGCGCGGTGTCGATGCCGAGCTCGATGTTCTCGGCCGGCACACCGGCCGCGATCAGGTCCTCGTAGGCGGCGTCGCCGCGCACGACGCCATAGCGGCAGGGGTGGGCGCGGTCGGCCGGCTGGCAGGCCGCGCGGCCCGGACGCACGAGGTCGAAGATCCAGGTCGCGCGCGGCGCGACCGGGCCGATCCAGATGAACTGGTGCTCGCGCTCGGGCGTGCGCGCGGTCGTGAACAGCAGCGTCGCCGGGCGCGCGAGCGTCTCGAGCTTGGCGCGCTCCCAGGGCTCGAGCTCGATGCGGCAGCGCAGCTGCGCGAGCGTGCAGGTCTCGCGCAGCAGGTCGGTCGCGATGCCGCGCACGAGGCCGTCTTCCTTGAAGTTGTACGGCGGCCAGTCCTCCGTCACGGCCTCGATGTCGGGGGCAGGGCCGGGCTCGGCGACGGTCGAGGCCCGCGCCGGCAGCAGCGCCACGAGCAGCGCGAGCGCGGCGCGCGCGCCGCGCGATCTCGAGAGTCCGGTGTCGAAGAGCAAAGTCGTTCTTTCCGCGCCTCGCCGCGCCGAGTCATCGACGTGTCGATTGTGCGGCAGGCGGCGGGCGCGGCAATGATCTGAATAGAGGAGGCGGCGTCAGCGCAGCGCCGCGAGCGCGCGCCGCAGCGCCGGCCACAGCGCCTGGCCCGCGTCGGCCTCGCCGTCGGCGCAGGCCGCCTCGAGCGCGTGGGCGATGCTCGCGTCGCGCGGTTGGCCGAGCATGCGCAGCACGGTCTTGAGGCTGTGCGCGAGGTGGTGCAGCGCGGCGAGGTCGCCGCTCGCGGTCGCGCGGTCGCCCTCGTCGATGTCGGCGCCGAAGCGCTCGAGGCAGGCCGCGCGGAACGCCGCGAACAGCGCCGCGTCGCCGCCGAAGTGCAGCGCGATCGGGTCGGCCGGGGCCGGGTGCTGCGGCGCCGGCGGCACGGCCTTGGGCACGGCGGCCGCGGCCGCGAGCGCTTCCTCGACGCAGGCCTCGAGCTCGTCGAGCCGGCAGGGCTTGGCGAGCAGGCGCCAGACCTCGGGGCGGTCGAGGCGGGCGCGCGCCTGCGCGTCGAGCGCGCCGCTGAAGATCGCGATGCGCGCGGGGCCGCGCAGCGCCGGGTCGGCGGCGAGCCGCTCGACGAGATCGAAGCCGGTCAGCCCGGGCAGCATCAGGTCGCTGAGGATCAGCGCGACCGGCCCTTGGGCGAGCGCCGCCAGCGCGGCCGCGACGTCGGCGACGACGACCAGCTCGAGCGCGAAGTCCTCGAGCGCGAGCCGGACGAACTGCTGGATCGGCGCGTCGTCCTCGATCAGCAGCACGCGCGGCCGGGTCGGCGTGCTCATTGGCCGGCCACTCCGAGCAGTTGCTTGATCAGCGCCGGCAGCCGCGTCACGAGCTCGGGCTTGTGCACGACCGGCACGCCCTCGAGCGCGAACGCGTAGGGCTCGCGCTGGCGTTCGTCGAGCGAGGTCACGACGATCAGGCGGCTCGTCGCGAACTGGGGCTGCGAGCGCAGGCTCGTGATCAGCGCGGCGCCGTCGATGCCGGGCAGCAGGATGTCGACGAGCAGCAGCTCGGGCTGGAGCTGGCCGACCATCGCGAGCCCCGCGATGCCGTCGCGCGCGACGTGCAGCTCGAGCTCGGGAAACTGCTGGGCGACGAGCAGCGCGACGAGGTTCTGGTAATGGACCGAGTCCTCGATCAGCAGCAGGCGCGGGCGCCGAGCCGTACCGCGCGCGCCGGGCGCGGCCGGCGCACCGCCGCGGCTCTCGATCCAGGCCTGCACCGAAGCGCGCGCGATGCGGCGATGGCCGCCCGGCGTCTTCCAGGCCTGCAGCTCGCCGCGGTCGACCATCAGCTGGACCGAGCGCACGGCCATGCCGAGCAGGCGCGCCACTTCGAGCGTGGTGTAGTCGGCGGTCGTCGTCTCGGTGGGCATCGGGGCTGGGCTCCAGGCAGATGATGGAAATGATAACAATGCCAAGCACCCGCGCCGGTGACCAACGCATCGCTACGTTTATGCTTGCGCGATTCGCAATACCGTCATGAACCAGCCCAGACTCCACATCATCAGCCAGCTGCGCAGCCCCTTCGGCGGCACCGAGCAGCGCTCGATGCAGCTGCACCGGCTGCTCGGCGAGGTCGCTGACGTCACGCTCTGGAACACCCATCCGCGCCCGGAGCTCGCGCGGCAGTTCTACCCGGCCGCGCGGCGCCTGCACGCGCGCTACCTGAGCTTCCCGCTCAGCGGCGTGTTCTTCTTCATCGGCAACTTCGACTGGCATGTCGGGCGCTGGCTGAGCTTCACGCGGCCGACGCGCATGGTCGTGCTGCTCAATACGCCGGACATGCACCTTTCACGGCCGTTCCTGCAGCGCCTGCACGGCTTCAAGCCCGGCGTGCCCATCGACCTCTGCTACGCGGCCGACTGGATGCGCGAGGTCGTCGGCCTGCCCGGTGTCGTGCACGCGTCGCCGATCGACCTCGAGCGATTCCGGGCCGCGCCGGCGCGCGACCCGCAGCGGCCGTTCACGGTTGGCCGCCTGAGCCGCGACGTCGCGGCCAAGCACCACCCCGAGGACCCGGCGCTGTACCGCCGCCTCGCGGCCCAGGGCGTGCAGGTGCGCCTGATGGGCGCGACCGTGCTCGCGAAGGCGCTCGAGGGCGTGGCCGGGGTCGAGATCCTGCCCGAGGGCGCCGAGCCGGCCGACGCGTTCCTGCGCTCGCTCGACTGCTTCTACTACCGCACCCACCCCGACTGGGTCGAGCCCTCGGGCCGCGTGATCTGCGAGGCGATGGCGACGAGCCTTCCCGTGGTCTGCGTGCCGCCGGGCGGCTTCACCGAGGTCATCGACGCCGGCGTGAACGGCTTTGTCACGGCCGATACCGACGCGACCTATGCCGCGCTGCTCGAGCTCGCAGCCGCCCCGCAGCGCTGCGCCGAGGTCGGCGCGCAGGCGCGCGCGGCGATGGAGCGCCGCTACGGCGCCGCGGCGCTGCGCGAGCAGATGGCGTTCATCGCCGCGCCGGCCGCGGCCGACGACGTGCGTGCGCTGCTGAACCAGCCGGCCTGAAGCGAGCCGCTCAAGGCCGCGAGAGGGTCGGCGGGCGCATGCCGGGGATGTCCGGCATCGCGCGCTTCATGACGGCCGCGAACTCGCGCAGCCGCGCCGGGTACAGGCGCGCATGCGGGTAGAGCAGGTGCACGGGCAGCGGCGCGGCCTCCCAGGCCGGCGCGAGCTGGACCAGGCGGCCGCTCGCGAGCTCGTCGACGACGAGCCAGGCCGAGACCAGCGCCGCGCCGAGGCCCTCGAGCAGGCCCGAGCGCGCGGCGTAGAGGCTGTCGGTGCTCATGCGCGGCTTGATCGCGATGCGCTCGACGCCGCTGCCGTCGATCTCGCGCAGCTCGAGCATGTCGCGGTAGAACTGAATCAGCGACAGCCAGGGCAGGCGCGCGAGCTCGTGCGGATGCTGCGGCGGCGCGCCGTCGCCCCACAGGCCCGGTTTCGCGACGAGGATGCGCGGCACCTCGGCGAGGCGCACCGCGACCAGCCCCGGCTCTTCGACCGCGCCGACGCGGATCGCGCAGTCGATGCCCTCGGCGATGAAGTCGGCCTGGCGGTCGAGCAGCAGCCAGTCGACGCTGACCTCGGGGTTGGCGCGCAGGAACGCGGCGAGCGGCTCGACGAGCAGCTGCTGGCCGAACGCGTGCGGCGCCATCACGCGCAGATGGCCGCGCGGCGTGTCCTTGGCGCCGCGCAGGTCGGACTCGACGGCGTCCCAGGCCTCGAGCAGCGACTTCGCGTGCGCGTAGCAGCGCTCGCCGTCGGCCGTGAGCTTCATCGCGTGGGTCGAGCGCTGGAGCAGCTTGAGGCCCAGCATGGTCTCGAGCCAGGCGAGCCGGCGGCTGATCGTCGGCTGGGTGCTCGCCATCTGGCGCGCGGCCGCGCTCAGGCTGCCCGCGTCGACGATGCGCACGAAGGTCTGCATGAGCTCGAGCCGGTCGAGCACGGTCGGCGCTGACTTTGTCATGCGTGACGTGTATGGGTGATTTGCATTTTGGCGTTCTACCAGAATTTTTCATGCTCGGGAAGAATGATCGGCAAGTCTTCCAAGGAGTTTCCAATGAGCACGATTTCCACTGCGACCCATGCGCAAGCCCAGCCCCATGCCGACATCCCGCGGCCGCTCGTGCTGCTGCTCGCGGGCGGCGCGGGCATGGCGGTCGCGTCGATCTACTACAGCCAGCCGATGCTCGGCGTGCTGTCGGGCGACCTCGCCGCGTCGGCGCGCGCGACCGGCTTCGTGCCGACGCTCACGCAGCTCGGCTACGCGCTGGGCATCCTGCTGCTCGCGCCGCTCGGCGACCGCTACGACCGCCGCACGATCATCCTCGTCAAGTCGGCGCTGCTGAGCGTCGCGCTGCTGCTCAGCGGCCTCGCGCCGGGCCTGCCCGCGCTGCTCGTCGCGAGCCTCGTCGTCGGCCTGACGGCGACGCTCGCGCAGGACATCGTGCCGGCCGCCGCGACGCTCGCGCCCGAGGCGCGCCGCGGCAAGATCGTCGGCACCGTGATGACGGGCCTGCTGCTCGGCATCCTGCTGTCGCGCGTCGCGAGCGGCTTCGTCGCCGAGCGCTGGGGCTGGCGCGCGGTGTTCGACGTCGCAGCCGCGCTCGTCGCGCTGTTCGGCCTGCTCGCGTGGCAGGGGCTGCCGCGCTTCCACGCGACGACGCGCATGAGCTACCGCCACCTGATGGGCTCGCTCGCCGCGCTGTGGGGCGAGCATCGCGAGCTGCGCCGCGCGGCCTGGGCGCAGGGCCTGCTCGCGCTCGGCTTCAGCGCGTTCTGGTCGACGCTGGCCGTGATGCTGCACCAGCAGTTCCACTACGGCAGCGCGGCGGCGGGCTCGTTCGGCCTCGCCGGCGCGGCCGGCGCGCTCGCCGCGCCGCTCGCGGGCCGGCTCGCCGACCGGCGCGGCCCCGAGCTCGTCACGCGGCTCGGCGTCGCGCTCGCGATGGCCTCGTTCGCGCTGATGGGCCTGGGCGTGCTGCTGCCCGGCGACGCGCAGATCGGCCTGATCGTCGCGGCGACGGTCGGCTTCGACTTCGGCGTGCAGGCAACGCTGGTCGCGCACCAGACCCTCGTCTACGGCATCGACCCGGCTGCGCGCAGCCGCCTGAATGCGCTGCTGTTCACGGGCATGTTCGTCGGCATGGCGAGCGGCGCAGCGCTCGGCAGCCTCGCGCTCGCGAGCGCCGGCTGGGTGGGCGTGGTCGCGCTGAGCACGGCGTCGGCCGGTGCGGCGCTGGTGGTGCGCATGAGCCGTCGCGCCCGCCGCTGAGCCTCGGCGTTCGCCGCGAAGAACCAAGAAAAAGCCCCACCCGCTTGGCAGCGAGTGGGGCTTTGATTTGGCTCCTCGACCTGGGCTCGAACCAGGGACCTACGGATTAACAGTCCGGCGCTCTACCGACTGAGCTATCGAGGAATAGTTTCACTATGTCGGCACGTCGATCGGTTGCGACGCGCGTCTTGATCTTGGCTCCTCGACCTGGGCTCGAACCAGGGACCTACGGATTAACAGTCCGGCGCTCTACCGACTGAGCTATCGAGGAACAGTGAGCCCACGATTATAGGACAGATTCAGACCACTTCACAACTGCACCTCAAGACTCGCACGGAAAGTGCGCGGCGCGAGCGGGTAGAGGTAGACATGTGCGTACTGGTAGGGCGACTCGCGCCACGCGCGGCGGTTCGCGAGGTTGTCCACGCCGACGCGCCAGACGTACTGGGCGCCGGCGGTCTGCTGCGCGTAGCGCAGGCCCGCGTCGAGGCGGGTCCAGCCGGGCAGCATCAGGCTGTTGTCGGGCAGCACCGCGCGCGGGCCTTCGTAGACGAGGCCGCCCTGCGCCTGCAGGCCCGCCGCGACGTCCTCGCGCAGCTGCAGCTTGAGCGTGTTCGACGGCACGTTGGTCGGCATCAGGCCGTCGAGGCGCGCGTCGGCGCTGCCTTCGCGGCGCGCGCGCAGGTGCATCGCGCTGGCGCTCATGCTGCCGCCCTGCCACTTGAAGTCGACGGCGGCCTCGAGGCCGCGGTGGCGCTCGCTGCCGTCGACCTTGGTCGTGCAGCTGCCGGTCGTGCCGTCGCAGGCGCCGACGTCGCGCGCGGCCGGCTGGCGGATGTCGAACGCGGCGAGCGACCAGTCGACGGTGTTGGTGCCCGACTTGACGCCGACCTCGGTCTGGCGGCTCTTCAGCGCGGGCAGGGCCTGGCCCGCGTTCGTGTACTGCGGCAGGTTCGGCGCGAACTGCGACTCGACGCCTTCGCCCCAGCTCGCGTAGAGCATCAGCGTGCGGCTCAGGCTGTAGCCGACGCCGGCCCAGGGCGTCGTGCACGACTGCGTGTAGGCGGTCGGCGCGCTGCCGTCGGTGCCGATCGTCGCGCGCGCGAGGCGCGTGTGGCGCAGACCCAGCCAGGCCTGCCATTGCGCGTCGATCGCGATCGCGTCGCGCACGAAGAACTCGGTGCTGCGTTCGTCGCGGTTGGTGTTCGCGGCGAGCGGCGCGGGGTCGGCCGGCGTGAAGACCTGGCCGTCGATATTGCCGGTGCCCACGTAGTTGTAGGCCTCGCCGTTGAAGCGCGCGGCGAGCGCCGTGCGCAGCACGCCGGCCGAGACCTGGTGCGTGAGCGCGCCGGTCGCGACGCGGCCGTCGAGCGTCAGCTGCAGCGCCGTGCTGTTGCGGTGCTCGCCGTTGCTACGGAAGTCGTAGAGGTCGAAGTTGCCGTTCGGGCAGTAGCTCGAGCTCCAGTAGGTGCCGTCGCTCGCCGTGCAGCCGAACGGGAACGCGAGGCGGTCGTCGTTGCTCAGGCGCTGGACCATGCCGTGGGCCGTGACGCTCCAGTCGGCGTTCAGCTGCTGCCTGACGCGCAGGCTCGCGGTGCGGCCGTCGAAGACCGAGGGCAGGCTCCAGGGCTGGTCGTTGAGGTTGATGTTCGGGTCGATCTTGCGCGGGTCGGGCAGCGCGGTGCCGAGCAGGCTGAAGCCGGGCTGGTCGCGCTCGGCCTGGTGCCAGACCTCGCCCTCGAGCTGGACCAGCGTGGTGGGGCTCGCGCGCCAGTCGAGCGCGGCCGACAGCAGGCGCGAGTTGCCCTTGGCGTCGCGCAGCGCGGGGTCGAGCTGGGCCGCCTCGACGTTGACGCGCAGCGCGAAGCCGTTGCCGAGCTGGCGGCTCGCGTCGAGCGTGGTCTCGACCGTGCCCGACTGGACGAAGCCGAGACCCAGCGTCGTGAAGTCCTGCACCGTCGGGCGCTTGACGACGAGGTCGACGAGGCCGCCCGGCGCGCTCGTGCCGGCCTGGATGCCGCTCGTGCCCTTGAGCAGCTCGACGCTCGCGACGTCGGCGAGCGGAAGCGCGGTCTCGGCGTTGATCGGCAGGCCGTCGCGCCGGTAGTTGAAGCGGTTGTCGAGCTGGAAGCCGCGCACGCTCAGGTAGCTCACGTAGCCGATCGCGTTGTAGGCGTCGCTCGTCGACGCGTCGAGCGAGGTCAGGCCCGAGAGCTGGGTCGTGCCGGTGTCCTTGAGCTGGTCGGCCGAGATCACGTCGGCCTGCAACGGCAGCTTTGCGACCGGGGTGTCGCCCCAGCCGCCGACCTCGACCGGCGTATTCGCGGCGTGGCCGGTGACGGACACCGTGGGCAGCGCGGTCTGGGCGTGGAGCGCGGTGGCGGGTAACAGCGCGGCTGCGGCGGCAGCGCACGCGGTCAGGCGGAGCGGGAACTTCTGGGTGGTTGCCATCGTTGGATTGCTTGCGATGGCAGGTCGGCGAACGACATGGCCCGGGTGCGTCGGAGAGAAGAGGTGACGGCCGCGGGCTCGATGCGTGCTTCCCTGCGCGAGGATTACCTCGAATCCCCGATTGGGGACTCTGAAGCGCATTGCTGCGCTTCTAGTCAGGTTCAAAGGGACTCTCTCAGTCGGCTTCGTCCGTGGACGAAGTCAACACCCCTAGCGAATGCGCCACGTCGGAACGTGGCGCGGGCCGGATTCTAGCGCGACGGCGGCGCGGGCCGCCGTCGCGGGAGCCGGGCTCAGTGGCCGCTGGCCGACAGGCTGCCGTCGGCCGACGCGCCGTTGCTGCGGTTCGCGCTCGCGTTGCCGGTCGCGCTTGCGTTCGCGCTCGGGCTGCCGCCATGCGAGGCCTTGTGCGTCGTCGACGACGACGCGGTGCTGCTGCCGTTCGAAGCCGTCGAGCCGGTGCCCGACGCGCCGGTCGTCGCCTTGCTGGTCGAGCCCGAGGTGCTGTGCGAGTGCGTGTTGCCCGCCTTGCCGCTCGCCGAGCCCGTCGTCGTGCCGCCGGCCGAGCTGCCGCTCGCGCTGCCGCCGGTCATGCCGCCGACGGCGCCGCTCGTCTTGCCGACGCTGCCCGTGGCGCTGCCGGCGCCGTTGCCGGAGACCGAGCCGCCGACGCTCGCGAGCGGGTTCTGGCCCGTGACGTGACCGGCCGCGGCCTGCAGCTCGCTCGCGCCGTTCGCGGCCGCGTTCTTCACGTTGGCGGCCGCGGTGCCAGCGCCGCTCTGCGCGCTCGCGACCGTGCTGCCGGCCGCGGCGCCCAGCGCGCCGGCCTCGGTCTGCGCGACCTGCTTGGTGGTACCGACTTCCGATTGCGCGGCCTGCTTGGTCGCGGCGACTTCGCCCTGCGCGGCCGCTTGGGTCGCGCCGGCCTCGGTCTGCAGCGCCTGCTTGGCCGTCGCGGCCTGGGCGGTCGCGCCGTTCTTGACGTCGGCGACCTTGCCCGCGACGGCGGTCTTCGTGTCGCCGACCTTGTTGCCGGCCTTGTCGACCAGGCCGCCCGCGTCGGGCGCCTGCGGCAGGTTCGGGCGGGTCAGCTGGCCGTTGAGGTTGCCGCTGAGATTGCCGGCGAGGCTGCCGTTGCCGCTCAGCCCGCGGCCGAAGCCGCCGCCGAGGCCGCCCATGCCGCCGCCGCCGAGCAGGCCCGCATGGGCGGGCGCGGCCGCGAGGCTCAGGGCGCCGGCGAGCGCGAGGGCCAGCGTGGGCAGGGGGCGGGAGTGAGTGCGCTTGTTCATGATGAGGATCTCCTGTGGCTTGGGCGTCGGCCTGTCCGGCGCCTGCATCCTCAAGAACGCACCGTGCGAAGCACTTCTTCCACGCGAGTTGCAACGAGTTGTTCGTTGCCGTGCCGGCCGCTCAGGGTCGCCGCGTGCGCAGCGCCGCGCCGACGAGGCCCCAGCCGTAGACGTCGTCGCGGCCCGGCGCGCCGAGGTCGACGGCGCTTGCGCGCAGGCGCTCGAGCGCGGCCGCGTTGCTGCCGGCGTCGGCGACCGCGCGTGCGAGCAGGCCCGCGACGAGCGGCGCCGCGAACGAGGTGCCGCGCAGCGCCGCATAGCCGCCGTCGGCCGACGCGCCCCAGAGCTCGCTGCCCGGCGCCGCGAACGCCACCTGCGGGCCGCGGCCGGCCTCGGGTAGCACGCGCTCGTGCGCGTCGACGCCGGTCACGCCGACCACGCCGGGCCAGGCGGCCGGGTACAGCGGCGGCGCGGCGGGGCCGTCGTTGCCGACCGCCGCGACGATCAGCATGCCGCGCGCCTGCGCGGCCGAGACCGCACGCTGCAGCAGCAGGTTCGGCGGGCCGACCAGGCTCATGTTGACGACGCCGACATGCTCGCGCGCGAGCCAGGCGAGGCCCTGCGCGACGCGCTGCACCGAGCCGCCGTCGGGCGCGTCGCAATAGGCGTCAGCCGCGAACAGCTGCGCGCCCGGCAGCACGCCCGCGAAGCGGCCCTGGCGGCCGACGAGCAGCGAGGCGACGGCCGTGCCATGCGCGGCCGGGTGCCTGGCGCCGTCGGCGCAGGCCGCGCGCCGGATGTCGGTCTGGGCCAGCGCGTCGTGCGCGGCGACGCCGGTGTCGACGAGACCGACGCGCAGCGCCGGTGCGGCGCCCGCCGCGGGCGCCGCCGAGGTCGCGGCGGCTGCCGCGGGTGCCGTTGCCGCGGCTCCCGCCAGCGCGCCGCCCGGCAGATACACATGCTCGTAGTCGTACTCGCCAGCCGGGTCGAGCGCGCGCAGCTGCGCGAGCAGTTTCGTGTCGGCGCGCAGGCGCAGCCAGTGCAGGTCGAGGCCGTCGAGCGCCTGGTCCTCGATCAGCGCGACGCCGGGCAGCGCGAGCACGCGCGCGCGCGCCGCGTCGTCCGAGGGCAGGGCGAGCAGCTCGGCGCGCACGATCAGCTGGCCGGCCGGGTCGCGCGCGAGTTCGTGCGGGTGGCGCTCGATCAGCGCGTCGCCGAGTGCGTGCAGGTCGAGCGGGCTCGCGAGCGCGTCGACGCTGTCGCGCAGGCGCTGGGCGTCCTGGCGCAGCGGGTCGGTCAGGCGCTGCGGCAGCTGGACCGGCAGCGAGGGCAGGCCGCCGCCGAGCAGCCCGGCGCGGGCCGGCGCGGTGAGCCCTAGCAGGACGGCGGCAAGAACGGCGATCAGCGTTTTCATGAAAGGTAGAACGACGCGGGCATGGAAGAAAATCCGCCGCGCCAACGTTATCCGAATCAAGACATGAGTGTGGACGAGCTTCGCCAGGGTCTGGCCGCGCTATTGCCGCGCCTGCGCCGCTTTGCGCGCACGCTGGCCTGGCGCCGCGAGGACGCCGACGATCTCGTGCAGGTCGCGCTCGAACGCGCGCTGCGCGCCGCCGATCAATGGCAGCCGGGCACGCGCCTCGACGCGTGGCTGTTCCGCATCATGAAGAACGCATGGATCGACGAGCTGCGCGCGCGCGGCCGCCGCAGCGAGGTGATCGTGGACAACGTGGACAGCGAGGCACTCGAGGAAAAGGTCGGCACGGCCGAGACCGGCGGCGTGATCACGCGCCTTGCCGTGCAGGCGGCGATGCAGCGCCTGCCCGAGGAGCAGCGCGTCGCGGTGAGCCTCGTGCTCGTCGAGGGCCTCGCCTACAAGGAGGCGGCCGAGCTGCTCGAGATCCCGGTCGGCACCCTGACGAGCCGCCTTGCGCGCGGCCGCGAGGCCCTGCAGGCCCTGCTCGTGGACGGAGAGGTGCAGTAATGGACGAGATGGAATTGATGCGCGCGCAGGCCTATGTCGACGGCGAGCTCGACGAACCCGCGCGCCAGGCCTTCGAGGCGCGCCTCGCCGCGAACGCGGCCGCGGATGCCGAGTTGCGCGCCTACGTCGAGCGCGCGCGCGGCCTGCGCGCGCTGCTCGGCAAGGCCTACGCGCCGGTGCTCGACGAGCCCGCGCCCGAGCGCCTGCACGCGGCGCTGCAGCCGCCGCGTGCCAAGGTCGTTAGCCTTGCCACGGCGCGCGCGCGGCTCGGCTGGGCGTTCTGGGGCGGCCTCGCGGCGAGCGTCGTGCTCGGGGTCGTCGTCGGGCGGCAGATCGGACCGGCGCCGCATGGCATCGGCACGCCCGGCGCGCTCGCGCAGAACCCCCTGACGGCGGCGCTCGACAGCAAGCTGTCGGGCGAGGAGCTCGGCGGTGTGCGCCTGGGCCTGAGCTTCGTGGCCAAGGGCGGCGACTACTGCCGCAGCTTCAGCACGGCCGACGGCGCGGGCCTGGCCTGCCGCGACCGGGCCGGCTGGACCGTCCGCGCGCTCGTGCCGATGCAAAGCCCGCCCGCTTCCGAGTACCGCACCGCCGCGAGCCCGCTGCCGCCGGCCCTGCTCGAACGCATCGACGCGCTGCGCGACGGCGACACGCTCGACGCGACGCAGGAGGCCGCGGCGCGCGCGAAAGGCTGGCAGCGCTAGAGCGAACAAGCCGCTCGGTGAGCGGCTTGTTTCGTGGGGCGTCGCGGTCGCTCAGTCGAACACCGGCGTCTCGACGCCGAGCACCTTGTGCAGCTTCGGACTCGTCGTCGTGTACTGCAGGTGGATGCGCTTCTCGGGGAAGATGTAGGGCGCGGCCGCGAAGGCCGCGAGCGCGGCCTCGTGGAAGCCCGACAGGATCAGCTTCTTCTTGCCCGGGTAGGTGTTGACGTCGCCGACCGCGAAGATGCCGGGCACGCTGGTCTCGAACTTCTCGGTGTCGACGACGATCTGCTTGCGCTCGAGCGCGAGGCCCCATTCGGCGATCGGGCCGAGCTTCGGCGACAGGCCGAAGAACGCGAGCACCTGCTCGCAGGGCACGACGCGCGTGACGCCGTCGCCGCCGGTGACCTTGACGCCGCTCAGGGCGCCGTCGGTCTCGACGATGTCGGTGATCGTGCCGACGAGGAACTGCATCTCGTGCTGCTCGCACAGCTCGTGCATCTTCGCGACGCTCGCGGGCGCGGCGCGGAAGCCGTCGCGGCGGTGCAGCAGGATCACGCTCTCGGCCTTGTTCGCGCTGCCGTCCTGGTTGCCTTCGCAGAAGTTCAGCGCCCAGTCGAGCGCCGAGTCGCCGCCGCCGACGACGAGGATGTTCTTGCCGGCGAACAGCGCGGGGTTCTTGACGCGGTAGTGGACCTGGCTGCCCTCGTGCTTGTCGACGCCCTCGACCTTGAGCGTGCGCGGCTGGAACGAACCGACGCCGCCGGCGATGAAGATCGTCTTGGTCAGGAAGGTCGTGCCCTTGCTCGTCGCGACGTAGAAGCGGCCGTCGTCTTGGCGATCGACCGTCGTGACCTCCTGGCCGAGGTGGAAGGTCGCGCCGAAGGGCTCGATCTGCTTGAGCAGGTTGTCGGTCAGCTCCTTGCCCGTGCACACGGGCACGGCCGGGATGTCGTAGATCGGCTTGTCGGGGTAGAGCTCGATGCACTGGCCGCCCGGGTAGGCGAGCGAGTCGATGATGTGGGCCTTGATCTCGAGCAGTCCCAGCTCGAAGACCTGGAACAGGCCCACGGGGCCCGCGCCGACGATCACGGCGTCGGTCTCGATCGGGCCGGCGTGGTCGGTATGGGTCTTGACGATCTCGGCGTTCACATTCGGTTCCATAAGTAGTTCTTCAGCGGATCAGCTCGTTGAGCTTGCCCGTCTTGTCCTTCCATTCGTCGGCATCGGGCAGCGCGGGCTTGCGCTTGGTGATGCTGGGCCATTTCTGCGCGAGCTCGGCGTTGAGCTTGATCATGTGCTGCTGGTTACCCGGCACGTCTTCCTCGGGCATGATCGCGTTGACCGGGCACTCGGGGATGCACACGGCGCAGTCGATGCACTCGTCGGGGTCGATGGTCAGGAAGTTCTGGCCTTCGCGGAAGCAATCGACCGGGCAGACGTCCACGCAATCGGTGTACTTGCAGCGGATGCAGGATTCGGTAACGACGTGGGTCATATGGGTTCGTGCTTTGGGTAGGGCGGCAGCGCCGACGGGGCCGCTCCGGGTCTCGCTGGGCGGCAAAGCCGCGCATTTTAGTCGCTCAGGGTATCTACCAGACGCGCGCGGGGTTCCTGACCGGCCTCGAAAGCCGTGCGCTTTGGCGCGGAAGCCACGGCGCGCGCGCCGACGCCGACCGTCACGACGGTCGGCCGGCCGCGGTGCAGCAGGCTCGCCGCGGCCAGGTTGCCGACCTCGTGGTCGCTCGTGATCGCGTCGGCGCAGCCCGCGCGCGAGACCACGAGCACCGGCGTGCCGGCGGCCCAGCCCGCGTCGAGCAGGCGGCGCGCGAGCGCGCCGAGCTGGCGCCCGGCCATATAGAACACTTCGGTGTCGGCGCTGTGCGCGGCGCGCAGCTCGCCGTCGCGCGTCATTGCCGTCGTCAGCGCGACGCTGCGGCCCGCGCCGCGGCGCGTGAGCGGGCGGCGCGCCTCGGCCGCGGCTGCGAGCGCGGCCGTCACGCCGGGCACGACCTCGGACGCGATACCGGCCTCGGCGAGCGCGGCGAGCTCTTCCTCGAGGCGGCCGAACACGCTCGCGTCGCCGCCCTTGAGGCGCACGACCTGCGCGTGCTCGCGCGCCGCGCGCACCAGCGCCGCGTTGATCGCGCCCTGCGCGGTCGAGTCGCAGAAGCCGCGCTTGCCGACGTCGAGCCAGCGCGCCTGCGGCGCATGGTCGCGCAGGGCCGGGTCGGTCAGCGCGTCGAACAGCACGATGTCGGCGCGCTGCAGCGCGCGCAGGCCGCGCAGGGTGATCAGGTCGGCCGCGCCGGGGCCCGCGCTGACGAAGGTGACGAAGCCGGTCATGACGGGCTCCCTCTTCAGCGCACGAGCAGCGCGCCGCTCGTGCGGTTGCTGCTCGGGTCGACGACGATCAGGCTGCCGGCGACGCGGTTGTCGGCGTAGGGGCTCAGCGGCAGCGCGGCCTGGAGCTCGATGCGCACGTGGCCGATCTCGTTGACGCCGAGCTCATGCGCCTCGGCTTCGGCGAGCGTGTGGATGTCGAGCCGGTGCTCGATCGCGGCGATGCGGCCCTGGACCCAGCGGTTGCCGTGGCGCAGCCAGTACTTGCGGCCGAGCTGCGCCGGCTCGGTGTCGAGCCAGGCCAGCGTCGCCTCGAAGCCCTGGCGCGGCGCGACGCTCGCGGGCGCGATGAGCCAGTCGCCGCGGCTCACGTCGATCTGGCGCTCGAGCTGGACGCCCAGCGAGCTGCCCGCGTCCCCCGAGGCCACGGCCTCGGCCGCGCGGTGCAGCGCGACGACTTTCGCGCGTTCGCCGCTCGGCAGGATCTGGATCTCGTCGCCGACGCCCAGACGCCCCTGGGCGACGCGGCCCCACAGCGTGCGCGGCTGGTCGCCGGTGCCGTCACCGGTCTTGGCCACGTACTGCACGGGCAGCAGCAGCGGGCCTTCGACGCTGTCTTCCGCGGCCGGCAGGCCCTCGAGCACCTGCAGCAGCGACGGGCCCTGGTACCAGGTCGCCCAGTCGCCCGCGAGCGGGCTCGTGACGTTGTCGCCGCGCAGCGCGGAGACCGGCACGATCGCGGTGACCGCGATGCCGGCGGCCGACGCGAACTTGCGCAGCGCGCGTTCGACGGCCGCGAAGGCCGGGCCCGGCTGCTCGATCGCGTCGAGCTTGTTCACGGCGAACACGATGCTCGGCACGCGCAGCAGGTGGGCGAGCAGCGCGTGGCGGCGCGTCTGCGCGAGCAGCGCGACCTCGGCCGCGGCCGTGTCGAGCTTGGTGATGTCGACGAGCACGACGGCCGCGTCGCTGCCGGCCGCGGCCGTGACCATATTGCGCGTGTACTGCTCGTGGCCCGGCGCGTCGGCGATGATGAACTTGCGCGCCTTGGTCGCGAAGTAGCGGTAGGCGACGTCGATCGTGATGCCCTGTTCGCGCTCGGCCTCGAGGCCGTCGGTCAGCAGGCTCAGGTCGATCGCGCTGCCGGCCGCGCGCTTCTCGAGCGTGTCGAGCTGGTCGGCGAGGATCGCGCGGCTGTCGAACAGCAGGCGGCCGATCAGCGTGCTCTTGCCGTCGTCGACGCTGCCGGCCGTGAGGAAGCGCAGCGCGCGGTGGTGCGTCTCGGCCTCGGCCGCGACGACGTCGGATTTCAGTACTGCGCTCATCAGAAATAGCCTTCCTTCTTGCGGCGCTCCATCGAGGCCTCGCTGGTGCGGTCGTCCATGCGCGTGGCGCCGCGCTCGCTGATCGTGACGGTCAGGGTCTCGGCGACGATCTCGGGCGGCGTTAGCGCGAGACTCTCGACCGGGCAGGTGCAGGTCATGTCGCCGACGGTTCGGAAGCGCACGGTCGCGGTCTCCGACTGCTCGCCGGCGAGCACCGGCGTGACCTCGGTGACGGGCACGAGCAGGCCCTTCTTGCGCACGACCTCGCGCTCGTGCGCGAAGTACAGGCTGGGGAGCGGGATGTTCTCGCGCGCGATATAGAGCCAGACGTCGAGCTCGGTCCAGTTGCTGATCGGGAACGCGCGGAAATGCTCACCCGGGCGGATCCGCGTGTTGAACAGATTCCACAGCTCGGGGCGCTGCTCCTTGGGCTGCCACTGGCCGAAGCTGTCGCGGTGGCTGAAGATGCGCTCCTTCGCGCGCGCCTTCTCCTCGTCGCGGCGCGCGCCGCCGATCAGCACGTCGAAGCGGTGCTGCTCGATCGCCTCGAGCAGCGTGACGGTCTGGTGGCCGTTGCGCGACTCGAGCGGGCTGCTCAAGCGCACGGTGCCGCGCGCGATCGAGTCGTCCATATGCGCGACGACGAGGCGCTCGCCCATCTCGGCGACGCGGCGGTCGCGGAACTCGATCACCTCGGGGAAGTTGTGGCCGGTGTCGACGTGCAGCAGCGGGAAGGGCAGCTTGCCCGCGAACTCGTTGCCGGCGATGCGCGTTTTAAAAGCCTTCTCGGCCAGGCGCAGCACGACGCACGAGTCCTTGCCGCCCGAGAACAGCAGGCCCGGGCGCTCGAAGCTCGCCGCGACCTCGCGCAGGATGAAGATCGCCTCTTCCTCGAGGTGGTCGAGGTGGCGGTGGTCGATGCGGGGCAGCAATTGGTCGAGATTCAGGGGGGCGTTCATGCCGGTACTCCAGAAGACTGATGGGTCGCGTGCAGGCCGCATTCCTTCGCGCTGTCCTCCCACCACCAGCGGCCGGCGCGGAAGTCCTCGCCGACGGCGATCGCACGCGTGCACGGCGCGCAGCCGATCGAGGGCATGAACTCGTCGTGCAGCGGGTTGTAGGGGACGTCGTAGGTCTTGATGTAGTGCCAGACGTCGTTCCAGCTCCACGCGGCGAGCGGGTTGAGCTTGCGGCGTGTTTCACCGTCGGCCTCGTCGAACGGCACCTCGGCGCGGTTCGCCGACTGCTCGCGGCGCAGGCCCGTGATCCACGCGCTGCGGCCGCCGAGCATGCGCGCGAGCGGCTCGAGCTTGCGGATGCCGCAGCAGGCGCGGCGCAGCTCGATGGAGCGGTACATCGCGTCGTCGCCCTCGCGGCGCACGAACTCGATGACCTGCTCGTCGCGCGGCACGAAGCGCTCGACTTTGAGGCCGTATTGCGCCTGGATGCGCGGCAGCAGCGCGAGGGTCTCGGCGTGCAGCTTGCCCGTGTCCAGCGTCGCGACGGCCGTGCCGAGGCCCAGGCGCGCGATCAGGTCGGTGATGACCATGTCCTCGGCGCCGAGGCTGCTCGCCTGGACGAGGCCCGCGCCGTGCACGGCCGCGGCCTCGCGCAGCAGCGCTTCGGTCAGCGCGAGGCGGTCGTCGAAGCCCGCGGTCTTGCGGGCGTACAGATCGATCGCGCTCATGCTGCCGCCACTGCCGCCCGCAGGAACCAGGGCCGCGACTCGCCGACGTCCCCCTGGTAATGGCCGGGGAAAAAGGCCAGCGCTTCGCGTGCCGCGGCTTCCGATTCGCCCGCACGCAGTTGCACGGCCGTGAAGCCGGTGCGCGCGAGCAGCGGCAGCATGTCGACGAGCACCTCGCCGACCGCGCGCAGCTCGCCGCCGAAGCGCAGGCGCGCGCGCAGCAGGCGCGCCTGGCTGTAGGCGCGGCCGTCGACCCATTTCGGGAACTGGAGCTCGATGCGGCTGAAGCGATGGAGGTCGTCGGCGAGCAGCTCGACGTCGTAGTCGTTGGCGATCTGCAGCGCGACCGGGCCGGTCGCGGTCGCGCGCGCGGCCTGCCATTGCTCGAGGGTCAGCGCGCTATCGGTAGAGGAGGAGATGAACTTCATGGCGGTACTGCTCCTTACTGGGCCTGGACGGCCGCGTTGCCGGTCAGCGTGCGCTGCGCGTTGGCCGGGCCCTTGAAGGGCTCGACGCCGAGGCGGCGCACGGTGTCGATGAAGCGCTCGCCCGCAGCGCGCTCGCTACGGTAGGTCGCGACGATCGCCTCGATCACGTCGGGCACCTCGTCGGCCGCGAACGAGGGGCCGATCACGCGGCCGGCCTGGGCCGGGCCCGACAGGGTGCTGCCGTCGGCGCCGCCGAGCGTGATCTGGTACCACTCGGCGCCGTCCTTGTCGACGCCGAGGATGCCGATATGGCCGCTGTGGTGGTGGCCGCAGGAGTTGATGCAGCCGCTGATGTGCAGGTCGATGTCGCCGATGTCCCAGAGCGCGTCGAGGTCGTCGAAGCGCTCGGTGATCGCCGCGGCGACCGGGATCGAGCGCGCGTTCGCGAGCGCGCAGAAGTCGCCGCCCGGGCACGCGATCATGTCGGTCAGCAGGCCGATGTTCGGCGTCGCGAAGCCGTTCGCCTTGGCCGCGGCGTAGAGCTCGGGCAGGTCGGCCTCGCGGACCCAGGGCAGCACGAGGTTCTGGTCGTGGCTCACGCGCAGCTCGCCGTGGCTGTACTGGTCGGCGAGGTCGGCCGCGGCGTCCATCTCGCCGTGGTTCGCGTCGCCGGGCGGCACGCCCGCGCGCTTGAGCGACAGCGTGACCGCGCGGTAGCCGCTCAGGCGGTGGCCGTGCACGTTGCGTTCGAGCCAGCGGCGGTAGGCGGGCGCGGCGCCTTCGAAGATGTCGCGCGCGGGCGCTTCGGCGAGGCCCTCGGGCAGCACGAAATGCGCGGCGACGCGGTCGAGCTCGGCGGCGGGGATCAGGTGTTCGCGGCCGCCCTCGTCGAGCGTGAGGATGCGGCCGAACTCGGCGTTGACCGCGTCGAAGAAGCGCTGGCCCTCGGCCTTGACGAGGATCTTGATGCGCGCCTTGTACATATTGTCGCGGCGGCCGAACTGGTTGTAGACGCGAACGATCGCCTCGATGTACACGAGGATCTGCTGCCAGGGCACGAAGGCGTTGATCTCCTGCGCGATCACGGGCGTGCGGCCCATGCCGCCGCCGACGAGCACGCGGAAGCCCACGGCGCCGGCCGCGTCGCGCACGAGCTGCAGGCCGATGTCGTGCCAGCCGATCGCCGCGCGGTCCTCGCGCGCGCCGCTGATCGCGATCTTGAACTTGCGCGGCAGGAACGCGAACTCGGGGTGCAGCGTGCTCCACTGGCGCAGGATCTCGGCGTAGGGGCGCGGGTCGACGACCTCGTCGGGCGCGATGCCGGCGAACGCGTCGCTCGTGATGTTGCGGATGCAGTTGCCGCTGGTCTGGATGCCGTGCATGTCGACCTCGGCCAGGAGGTCCATCACGTCGGCCGCGTCGACGAGCGGGATCCAGTTGTACTGGAGGTTCTGGCGCGTCGTGAAATGGCCGAAGCCGCGGTCGTGCTCGCGCGCGATGCGGGCGAGCTGGCGCAGCTGGCGGCTGCTGAGCTCGCCGTAGGGCACCGCGACGCGCAGCATCGGCGCGTGGCGCTGCACGTACCAGCCGTTCTGCAGGCGCAGCGGGCGGAACTCGTCGTCGCCGAGCGTGCCGGCGAGGTTGCGCTCGAGCTGGTGGCGGAACTGCGCGGCGCGCGCGTGGACGAACTGTCGGTCGAAGTCGGTATACGAGTACATAACTACAAGCTTCCGCGGAGATTCAGTGGATGACTTTCCAGCCGGCGAGCAGCAGCGAGCCGCACAGCAGCGCGCGCACCGCGCCGTCGGGCAGGCGGCGGGTCAGCTGGGCGCCGAGCCAGATGCCGGGGATCGAGCCGACGAGCAGCGGCACGAGGAGGGCCCAGGCGATATTGCCGAGCGTCGCGTGGCCGATGCCGGCGACGAGGGTCAGCGGCACCGCGTGGGCGATGTCGCTGCCGACGATGTAGCGCGCCTCGAGGCGCGGGTAGATCAGCAGGATCAGGGTCGCGCCGATCGCGCCCGCGCCGATCGACGACAGCGACACCAGCACGCCGAGCAGCACGCCCGACAGCACGGTCAGCGCCGGCTTGCGCGATGCGGGGATGAACTGTTCGAGGCGCAGGCCCAGCGCGAGCCAGCGCTTCTTGAGCGCGACGACGACGGCCGTCAGCAGCAGTGCGATGCCCAGCGAGAAGGTCAGCGCGCTCATCGAGCCCTTGCCGAGCCCGCTCGCGTGCATGGCCGCGACGGTCGCGATCGAGGCCGGGATCGAGCCCGCGAGCAGCAGGCCGGTGATGCGCCACTTGACGTGGCCGTGGCGCGCGTGGGCGACGGAACCCGAGAACTTGGTCAGCGCGGCGAACCAGAGGTCGGTGCCGATCGCGAGCGCCGGCGTCAGGCGGAACACCGACAGCAGCAGCGGCGTCATCAGCGAGCCGCCACCGACGCCGGTCACGCCGATGATCGCGCCGACGAGGAATCCACTTGCAATTGCCGTCCAGTCCACAGTTCGCCTTGATAGGTAGAGCCGGGGGCAGGGGCCCCCAGGCGACGAACTTTAGAAAATCGGCTCTTATAAGTGAACTACATAGTTATTTATTGCATATATTCTTTCGGGAATATATGAAAGCTTCGGGGCCCGGCGCCAGGGCGCGGGCGAGCTTTATGCCGGAACGGTCGCGGCCGCCACCACGGCCGCCGGCAGCAGCTGGCCATAGAGGTTGCGCGGGTCGGCGAGCTGCGGGATCAGCGGCAGCGGCGTGCCAAGGCCGAGCTCGCGGGCGGTCGCGTGGAGCACGCGCAGGGCCGCGTAGTCCTCGAGCGCGAAGCCGACCGAGTCGAACACCGTGAGCTCGTCGGCCGCGCGCCGGCCCGGCGCCTGGCCCGCGAGCACGCGCCAAAGCTCGGTCACGGGGAAATCGGCCGGCATCTGCTGGAGGTCGCCCTCGATGCGCGACTGCGGCTCGTACTCGACGAACACCGACGCGGCCTCGAGCACGCCCGGGTGCAGCTCGGTCTTGCCCGGGCAGTCGCCGCCGACGCCGTTCACGTGCATGCCGGGCTCGACCATCTCGGGCGTCAGGATCACGGCGTTGCGCTTGTCGGCCGTGACGGTCGTGACGATGTCGGCGCCGCGCACGGCCTCGGCCGCGCTCGCGCACGCGCGCAGCTTGAGGCCCGGCGTCGCGGCGAGGTGGCGCACGAGGCGCGCGGTCGCGGCCGGGTCGATGTCGTACACGCGCAGCTCGTCGACGCCGAGCAGGTGGTGGAAGGCCAGCGCCTGGAACTCGCTCTGCGCGCCGTTGCCGATCAACGCCATGCGGCGCGCGTCGCGGCGCGCAAGGTGCTTGGCTGCCATGACCGAGGTCGCCGCGGTGCGCAGCGCCGTCGTCAGCGTGAGCTCGGAGAGCAGCAGCGGCGTGCCGGTCGAGACCTCGGCGAGCACGCCGAAGGCCATCACCGTGGGCAGGCCCAGGCGGTGGTTCTGCGGGTGGCCGTTCACGTACTTGAAGCTGTAGAGCTCGGCGTCGGCGATCGGCATCAGCTCGATCACGCCGCCCGGCGAATGGGCGGCCGTGCGCGCCGACTTGTCGAACTCGGGCCAGCGCAGGAAGTCGGCTTCGAGCTCGTCGACGAGGCGGCGCAGCAGCGCGGGCAGGCCCAGGCGCTGGACCATCGAGGCGATGTCTTGGGGGCTCAGGAACAGCGTCATGGCGTGAACTCGGGGAATGCGTTGACGCCATTGTTCCGGTCCGCGCAGCCAAGCAGAAGCGCAATTAAAGACAATAATCGTCATTGTCTTAAGCATATCGGCAGGGTAAATTGCCGAAATGGATACTTTGGACCAGCAACTGCTCGCGCTCCTGCGCCAGGATGCGCGCGCGAGCGTCGCGACGCTCGCGACCCGGCTCAAGGTCTCGCGCGGCACGGTCGCTAACCGCATCGCGAAGCTCGAGGACGGTGGCGTGATCACCGGCTACACGGTCCGGCTGCGCCCCGACCAGGTCGCCGACGAGATCGTCGCGTGGATGAGCATCACGGTCGAGGGCAACCGCACGCGCGAGGTCGTCGCGATCCTGCTCGGCGAGCCCGGCGTGACCGGGCTGTTCGACACCAACGGCCGCTGGGACCTGCTCGCCGAGCTGCGCGCGGCGAGCCTCAACGAGCTCGCGGCGATCCTCGAGCGCGTGCGCCTGATCAAGGGCATCGGCGCGACCGAGACGAGCATCCACCTGCAGAGCTACAAGCTCGGCTGAGGCTCGGCGGCAGACGCCCGGCGCGGCTCAGGGCAGCGGCGGGGGCGGCAGCGGCGCGGCGCCGCCGGCGGCCGGCCGCGGCAGGAACATCTGCAGCGTCAGGCGCGCGGGCGCGTTCGGCGTCGTCGCCGTCACGCAATGCCATTCGGTGTCGGTCATCAGCGCGTAGGCGTTGTGGCGCGGCCGGATCATCTGGCATTGCAGCGGCGGTGCCGCGAAGTCGTGGCGCTCGATGCCGACGCCCCAGTCCTGCCAGCAGAACGCGCCGCCATGGTCGGGGTGCCAGTCGCGGTTCAGGTACACCGTCATCGAGTACTTGTCGGTGAAGTCGCTGTGCCACGGGATGTAGCTGCCCGGCGGCCAGGCGTAGAACATCACGGTCACGCCCTGGTGCAGATAGGGCAGCTTGCCGCGCGCGTGGAGCTCGGCGAGCAGCTCGTCGGAAAAGCCGGCCTCGATCGGGTGCACGATCACCGGCGCGCTCGCGTGGACGATGCCGGCGTCCCAGAGGTTGACGTTGGTGTTCCAGACCGCCTGCTTGCGGCGCGCCTCGATATAGCGGACCAGCTTGTCGAGCGTGGCTTCGCTGAGGGCTTCGCGCCCGTGGATGACGGCCAAGATCCTGCCCTCCGGCATTTTGCAAGGCGAGCAGGCTAGCGGGCCGATTTGAACGCCGCGTGACCGATCCGTGACCTGGCCGACAATTGCGCCCATGTCCGCCCCGTCCCGTCGCGCCCTGCTCGGCGCCTGTGCCGCGCTGACGCTTTCGGCGTGCAGCTCCGTCCCGCTGATCCCGCAGGCGCCGCCGCCGGCCGTCCCCGAGACGCCGCCCGCGCCGCCCCCCCAGGTGCCACCGCCGCCGCCCAAGCCGCCGCGCGTCGGCCTCGCGCTCGGCGGCGGCGCCGCGCGCGGTTTCGCCCATATCGGCGTGATCCAGGTGCTCGAGGAGTCGGGCATCAAGGTCGACCTCGTCGCCGGCACCTCGGCCGGTAGCCTCGTCGCCGCGCTCTACGCGGCCGGTCGCAACGGCGCCGAGCTCGCCCGGCTCGCCGAGACCATGGACGAGGGCGCGATCACCGACTGGACCTTCCCGATGCGCGGCCTGATCCGCGGCGAGGCGCTCGCGCGCTACGTGCGCGAGAAGACCGGCGCGCGCCTGATCGAGCAGATGGCGCTGCCGCTGGGCATCGTCGCGACCGACCTCGAGAGCGGCCAGCCCGTGTGCTTCCGGCGCGGCGACACCGGCACCGCGGTGCGCGCGTCGAGCAGCGTGCCGACGATCTTCGAGCCCGTGCAGATCGGCGGACGCGACTATGTCGACGGCGGCCTCGTCGCGCCGGTGCCGGTGCGCGCGGCGCGCGAGATGGGCGCCGAGATGCTGATCGCCGTCGACATCTCGTCGCCGCCGAGCGCCAAGCCCGAGACCGACGCGCTGCACATGCTGCTCCAGACCGTCGCGATCATGGGCCGCAGCATCAACAACTACGAGCTGCGCGAGGCCGACGTCGTGCTGCGCCCCAAGCTCGCGGGCATCGGCAGCGCCGACTTCACGGCGCGGCGCCGCGCGATCCAGGCCGGCCGCGAGGCCGCCGCGGCGATGCTGCCGGAGATCCGCCGGGCGATCGAGGCGAAGACTCGATGAAAGCGCGCTGACGGCGCGAGTCAAGAATCCGGGTACTGCGCGAGCAGCGCGCCGAGCTCCGCGCTCGAGCGCAGCTCGAGCTTGGCGAACACGCGCGCGCGGTAGACCTCGACGGTGCGCATCGCGAGGTTGAGCTCGGCCGCGATCTGCTTGTTCAGGCGGCCCGCGGCGACGAGGCGCATCACGTCGCGCTCGCGCGGCGTCAGGCTCGCGAGGCGCGCGTGGACCTCGGCGTCGCGCGCCGCGTGCTGCTGCATGGCCGCGGCGACGCCGAGCGCCTGCTCGATGCGGTCGACGAGCGTGTTGTCGCTATAGGGTTTCTCGAGGAAGTCGAACGCGCCGCGCTTGAGCGCCTCGACGACCATCGGGATGTCGCCATGGCCGCTGAGGAACAGCACCGGGTGGCGCAGGCCGCGCGCGAGCAGCGCCTCGTGCACGGCCGGGCCGCTCATGCCGGCCATGCGCACGTCGAGCACGAAGCAGCCGGGCGGCACGCGCTCGCCCCAGGCCGCGAGCTGCTCGAGCAGCGCCTCGCCGCTCGCGAAGTCCATCACCGCGAGGCCGCGCGAGCGCAGCAGAAAGCTCAGCGCCGCGCGCACGGCCGGTTCGTCGTCGACGAGGAAGACGGTCATCGGGTCGGTGGAGGAGGTCGTCACGTTTCGGGCTCCCAGCAGGGCAGGGTCACGCTGAACACGGCGCCGCCGCCGGGCGCGTCGGCCGCGTCGAACGCGCCCTGGTGCGATTCGATCAGGCTGCGGCAGATCGCGAGGCCCAGGCCCATGCCCTCGCGCTTGGTCGAGAAGAAGGGCTGGCACAGCTCGCCGATCGTCAGGCCGTTCAGGCCCGCGCCGCGGTCGCGCAGGTCGGCGCGCATGAAGCCGCCGGCCGGCGCGAGGTCGACGTCGAGGCGACGCTCGGCGGACGGCGTCGCGGCCATCGCGTCGGCCGAGTTGCGCATCAGGTTCACGAACACCTGCTCGAGCAGCACCGGGTCGCCGCGCACCGGCCGCAGCGCCGGCGCGACGCGGATCGTCACGACGACGTCGCGCTGCGCGAACTCCTGGCCGAGCAGCTCGCCGGCCTGGCGCACGACCTGCTCGAGGTCGACGGCCTCGTCGCGCGGCTCGTGGCGCGACAGGAACTCGCGGATGCGCGCGACGATGCGGCCGGCCTGCGCCGCGTGGTCGGCCAGGGTCTGCAGCGCGCCGAGCATGTCGGCCTCGGGCATCGCGCGGTTGCGCATCGCGTTGAGCAGGCCCGTGCTGTAGCTGTTGATCACGGTCAGCGGCTGGTTCAGCTCGTGGGCGAGCGTCGAGGCGATCTCGCCGAAAGTCGTGAGCCGCGCGTGGTGGGCGAGCTGCTCGAACTGGCGGCGCTCGCGCTCCTCGGCCGCGCGCCGCGCCGTGATGTCGAGCACCGAGCCGAGCCAGCCGACCTGGCGGCCGCTCGCGTCGATCAGCGGCGCGTCGAGCACGACGACGCGGATCTCGCGGCCGCCCGAATGGCGCCAGGTCGCCTCGTAGCCGCCCGGCGGCGCGTTGCCCGCGAGGTTGCGGTGGTGGCGCATCATCGCGTCCTCGATGTCGCCGGGCAGCCAGTAGGGGTAGGGCACGCCGGCGCCGATCAGGCGCTCGGCCGGGATGCCGACGAGCTGTTCGAAGCGCCTATTCACGTAGAGCAGGCGGCCGTCGAGGTCGCGCGCGCGCAGCCCGACCTGCATCGAGTCCTCCATCACGCGGCGCCAGCCGGCCTCGGTGCGCCACGCGTTGCTGACCGTCAGCGCGCGCTTCATCTGGCGGCGCAGCAGCCAGCTGGCCCAGCCGATCAGCACGAGAAAGCCGGGCAGCAGCAGCGCGGGCAGGCGCTGGTGCCAGCGCCTGAGCTTGTCGCGCGCGGTCAGCTCGAGCGAGACGCCGGGCAGCGGCGGGTCGAAGGAGATGCGGTGCGAGACGCCGTCGGGCAGGCCCTGGGGCTGGTCGGCCGCGCCCGAGATCTCGATGTCGTTCTGGTCGAGCATGCGCACCTCGTAGCGGCGCGCGAGCCACCAGGGCACGTACTGGCGCAGCAGCTGGCCGGCCTGGAGCCGCGCGATCAGCTCGCCGCGCTGCACGCCGGCCGCGTCGACGACGGGCGCGTGCAGGTGGATCGACAGGCCCTGGCCGCGCCCGCTCGCGACCACGGCGGCCGAGTCCGGCGCCTCCTGCAGGATGCGCTGGTCGGGGCCGAGCCAGGTCACGCTGACCCAGCCGCGGCGCAGCGCCTGGAGCAGGCGCTCGTCGTCCTGCAGGTGCGGGCGTGGCTGGTCGGGGCGCGCCCGGCCGAGATCCCGGGCCATCTGGTCGAGGCGCTCCTGCTCGGCCTGGACCACGCCGCGCAGCGTCGCCTCGAGCGACAGCGCGTCCGTGATCAGCGTGGTCTGCTGGTTGTCGGCCTCGAGCTGGTCCTCGTGCTGGAGCCAGACCGCGGCGACCAGCGCGAACACCAGGCCGAGCACGAGCGGCAGCCACCACAGACCCATGCCGGCGACGGCCGGCGGGGCCTTGGACGCGGGGCTGTCGGTGAGCTCGGCAAGCATGGCGGGCAGTCTAGGGCCTGGGGGCGTGGCGCCCGGGCGCCGCCGCGGCGCTGCGGAAATCCACACTCCCGGGGCCGCGGGGCATTGCCGAGCATGCGGCGTCCGTTGTCCGAGGAGGCCCCATGTCCGACGCCGTCAATCGCCGCCAGCTCGTCGCGGGGCTCGCCGCGGGGCTGGGCCTGCCCGGTCTGCGCGGGGCGCGCGCCGACGCGCCGATCGTGATCAAGTTCAGCCATGTCGTCGCGCCCGATACGCCCAAGGGCAAGGGCGCGCTGCGCTTCAAGGCGCTTGTCGAGGCGCGCACGCATGGGCGCGTGCGCGTCGAGGTCTACCCGGACAGCCAACTCTACCAGGACAAGGAGGAGGTCGAGGCGCTGCAGCTCGGCTCGGTGCAGATGCTCGCGCCCTCGCTGTCCAAGTTCGCGCCGCTCGGCGTGCGCGAGTTCGAGGTCTTCGACCTGCCCTTCCTGTTCAAGGACCAGGCCGCCTACCGTGCGCTGACCGAGGGCCGGCTCGGCCGCGAGCTGCTCGACCGGCTCGAGACCACGGGCGTCAAGGGCCTTGCCTACTGGGACAACGGCTTCACGATGATGAGCGCGAACCGGCCGCTGCGCCATGTCGCGGACTTCCGTGGCCTGAAGATGCGCATCCAGAGCTCCAAGGTGCTCGACGCGCAGATGCGCGCGCTCGGCGCGGTGCCGCAGGTGCTCGCGTTCGGCGAGCTCTACCAGGCGCTGCAGACCGGCGTCGTCGACGGCACCGAGACGACGCCGTCGAACATCTACACGCAGCGCCTGTACGAGGTCCAGAAGTTCATCACGGCGTCGAACCACGGCCACCTCGGCTACGCCGTGATCGTCAACAAGAAGTTCTGGGAGGGCCTGCCGACCGAGCTGCGCCTGGTGCTCGAGGCCGCGCTCAAGGAGTCGACCGGCTACGCGAACGCGCTCGCCGCGAGCGACAACGCCGCGGCCTTCGAGCGCATCAAGGCGAGCCGCCGGGTCGGCCTGATCGAGCTCGCGCCGGCCGAGGTCAACGAATGGAAGCGCGCGCTGATGCCCGTGCACCGCGAGATGGAGGAGCGTGTCGGCCGCGCGACGATCGACGCGGCCTACCAGGCGGCGGGCTTCATCAAACCTGTGTAAGCGCGCACAATCGCGCGCTGTGGCTGCCCCCCTGCCTGCGCCCTTGCCACTGTTCCCGCTGCAGTCGGTGCTGTTTCCCGGCGGCTGGCTGCGGCTGAGCGTGTTCGAGCCGCGCTACCTCGACCTGATGCGCCGCTGCGAGGCCAGCGGCGAACCGTTCGGCGTGGTCGGGCTCGTCGAGGGCCGCGAGGTCCGCGAGCGCGACGGCGAGGGCTTCCGGCGCGAGCGCTTCCACCCGATCGGTACGCTCGCCGAGCTCGTCAGCGTCGCGCGCCCGCAGGCCGGCCTGATGCAGATCTGCGCGCGCGGCACGCGGCGCTTCCGGCTCGACGCGAGCGAATGTCTCCCTCATGGCCTGTGGGTCGGCACGGCCGAACTGCTCGGGCTCGACCCGGCCGTCGCCGTACCCGGCGAGTTCAGCAGCGTCGCCAGCCTGCTGCGCAGCCTGCTGCACCAGCTCGAGCTCGGCGCGGCCGCGGCCGAGCTGCCGATCCAGCCGCCCTACGCGTGGGACGACTGCGGCTGGCTCGCGAACCGCTGGTGCGAACTGCTGCCGCTCGCTGACGCCGAGCGCCAGCGCCTGATGCAGCTCGACAACCCGCTGCTGCGGCTCGAGCTCGTCGCCGACCAGCTCGAAGGGCTCGGCATCCATTAGTTCCTTGCGAGGGACCGGGGCGGGCGTCGTCTGGCCGCTATTTGTATTAATAGATTTATACAAATTTGGCCATATAGTGCTAATCTATAGCGATGCCAAAAACGGCTCGCGCATTGCTCCAGCTCCCGCCGGCGACTGCCGGGGCCCTTGAAAAGCTCGGCGCCGACCTTGCCGTGGCGCGCCTGCGCCGCAAGGAATCGCTGCGCTCATGGGCCCAGCGCCTCGGCGTCACGGTCGCGACGCTCCAACGGCTCGAAGCGGGCGATCCGTCCGTCGGCGTCGGCATCTTCGCGACCGCGCTGTGGCTGATCCAGCGCGACGGCGAGCTCGCGAACCTCGCGGCGCCCGAGCATGACCGCGGCGCCCTCGAGATGGACGTGCGCGAGGCCGTCGAGCTCGGCCGCGCGCGCGCGCGGGCCTCGGCGGCGGCGCGTGCGGCAGGTGGCGGCACAAAGGACTGAGATGCGCCTGGACGAGCTCTACCTCTGGTACCTCGAGGACCCGGCCGCGCCGCGCTACGTCGGCGCGTTGCGCCTGGCCGTCGCCGGCAAGGGGGTGGCGCTGCGCTACGGCGAGGCCTGGCTGGCCGGCGGGTTCGCGCTGAGCGAGGACCTGCCGCTCGTCGACGCCGAGTTCCTGCCACCGGATCGCCTGGCCGCGGGCGCGCCGCGCGCGGTCGGTGCCGTCGACGACGCGAGGCCGGACCGCTGGGGCGAGAAAGTCATCCACTTCGTCGACAAGCCGAAGCGGCTCTCCCTGATGGAGTACCTGTACTACGCCGGCGACGACCGCTTCGGTGCGCTCGGCGTCTCCACGTCGTCGTCGAGCTACAGCCCGCGGGTCGGCGGGCCGCTGCCGCGGCTCGAGCAGGCGCAGCAGCTCAGCGAAGTGGTCGCCAAGATCGAGGCCGCGGAACCCATCGACCGGCTCGAGGCGAAGATTCTTGCCGGCGGCGGCAGCCCGCTCGGCGGCGCGAAGCCCAAGGCGCTCGTCGACATCGCCGGCGTGCAGTGGGTGATCAAATTCTTCAACAACGAGCCCGTCGACGCGCCGCTCGTCGAGCACGCGACGATGACGCTCGCGAAGCGCGCCGGCATCGAGGTGGCCGAGACGCAGGTGGTTCGCCTGGTCGGGGCCAACGCGCTCGCGATCCGCCGCTTCGACCGCGCGCCCGGGCGCCGGATCCACAGCATTTCGGCGGGCACGGCGATCCGCGCGGCGACGGCATCGGGCACCGAGCCCGCGCTCGGCTACCCCGAGCTCGCGAGAATCCTGCGCCGCATCGGCGTCACCGACGGCGCAGCGAATCAGCGCGACGCGCGCGAACTGTTCCGCCGCATGGTGTTCAATATCCTGATCGACAACACCGACGACCACGAGAAGAACCATGCGCTGCTGGTCGTGAGCCCGTTCGCGAACGGCCGCCTGAAGCTTGCGCCGGCCTACGACGTCCTCCCGACGAACTCGGGGCAGGGCTATCAGGAGTTCATCTGCGGCGCCGACGGCCGCGACTCGACGCTGGCCAACGCGATGTCCGAGTGCGCGGCGTTTGGCCTGCGGCCCGCCGAAGCCGCGGCCGAAGTGCAGGCGGTCATCGAGGTTGTCGACGACTGGCGCGCACATTTCGAGCAGGCCGGCGTGGTGCCGCGCGACATCGAGAGCCTGGCCGAGCGCATCGACGGCGAAGAGCTCCTCGCGCAGCGCCGCGGCTTCGACCCGGCGACGGTCCGGGCCGCGCCGGCCAGGCGCAAGCGCGCGAATCCGTTTCGTTGAGGAAGCGAAAAAAAACCCGGCACAAGGCCGGGTTTGAATCAGTGCAGGGAAAGCCTAAAGCTTCGCGCGGTGCACCGAGGAGACAAGGGGTAGTGGCTTAGGCGGCCGCGCGCTTGGTCGAGCGCGTGGCGGTCTGCGAAGCCTTGACGGCCTGGCTCGTCGCGGCCTGGAAGTTCGCTTCGGCGACTTCGCTGGCTTGCTTGACGGCCTTCTGGACCGACTCGAAGGTGTTCTGGGCGGCGGCGACGGCCGACTTGACCAGCGCGACGGCGTTCTCGGAACCGGCCGGCGCGTTCTTCGCGGCGGTGTCGATCACGGCGGCGAACTTCTTCTGTGCGTCGGCGAACTGGGCTTCGGCGGCCTTGACGACTTCGGCGTTGGTGTTCGACGCGATTTCGTACACGTGGCGGCTGTAGGCGGCGGCCTTCTCGGCGCTCGGCTGGAGCAGCGAGGACTGCAGGTTCAGCAGCTCTTGCGCGTCCTTGACCGACAGGGCGGCCTGGCTCGTCTCGGCGACTTCGCTCAGGGCGGTCTTCGCGACTTGCAGGTTCAGTTCCACCAGCTTCTCCACGCCTTCGAAGGCCTTGTTCGTCAGACCGAACAGGGTTTCGAGGTTGGCCTTCTGGGCGGCGAGGACTTGTTCAGCGGTCAGCATCTTGGGCTCCTTGGATCGGGGCTCCGCCCCGTGGGTTGATGTTCAACTGGCTTGTTTCGCGGTGTTTTGCTGCACCGCACAATTCGAAGTATATGGATCCAATCGGCGATTGCAAGAACTTTTTGTGCGTCGCAACAAAAATGTCAAAAAGTCCCGTCCGGCGGCTTGTGGTGCCGGCTCGGGCAAGATGGCGCCCATGAGCCGATTCACCACCCCCACCGCGGCCGAGGCCGCCGCCGTCGACGCGGCGATCACGAGCCGCCATTCGATGCGCGCGTTCCTGCCGACGCCGGTGCCGCGCGCCGAGGTCGAGGCGATCCTCGCGGTCGCCGCGCGCGCACCCTCGGGCACGAACACCCAGCCCTGGCAGGTCGACGTGCTCGCCGGCGCGGCGCTCGCGCGCCTGTGCGAGCGCGTGTGCGCGGCCTACGACGACCCCGAGGAGCGCGCGCTGCACAGCGAGCCCTACGCCTACTACCCGCGCGAATGGCGCTCGCCGTACATCGACCGGCGCCGCAAGGTCGGCTGGGACCTGTACGGCCTGCTCGGCATCGGCAAGGCCGACAAGGAGCGCATGCACCTCCAGCATGGCCGCAACTACCGCTTCTTCGATGCGCCGGTCGGGCTGATGTTCTCGATCGAGGACGTGATGGCGCAGGGCTCCTGGCTCGACTACGGCATGTTCCTGCAGAACGTGATGGTCGCGGCGCGCGCGCGCGGCCTGCACACCTGTCCGCAGGCGGCCTGGACGCAGTTCCACCGCGTGATCGCCGACGAGCTCGGCTGGGGCCCCGGGCGCACGCTGGTCTGCGGCATGGCGCTCGGCCATGCCGACCCGGCCGCGGTCGAGAACGGCCTCACGACCGAGCGCGAGCCGGTCGCCGGCTTCACCCGCTTCCACGAATGAGCGCCATGAGCGAATCGAGACCGAAGATCCTGGTCGCGCGCCGCGTGTTCCCCGAGGTGCTCGCGCGCCTGCGCGAGCATTTCGAGGTCGAGGCCAACGACGCCGACGCGCCGTGGACGCCGGCCGAGCTGCGCGCGCGGCTGCCCGGCGTGCACGGCCTGTTCGTCGCGGGCACCGACGCGGTCGACGCGGCCGCGCTCGCCGCGGCGCCCGCGCTGCGCATCGTCGCGACGATGACGGTCGGCTACAACCACATCGACGTCGCCGCGTGCACGGCGCGCGGCGTGCTCGTGACGAACGCGCCCGACGTGCTGACCGAGACGACGGCGGACTTCGGCTTCGCGCTGATGATGGCCGCGGCGCGCCGCGTGACCGAGGGCGAGCGCTTCCTGCGCGAAGGGCGCTGGCGCCACTGGGGCGTCGACCTGCTCGCGGGCCAGGACGTGCACGGCGCGACGCTGGGCATCCTCGGCATGGGCCGGATCGGCCAGGCGATCGCGCGGCGCGGCCACCTCGGCTTCGGCATGCCGGTGATCTATCACAACCGCAGCCGGCTCGCGCCCGAGCTCGAGGCGCCGCTCGCGGCGCGCTGGGTCGAGAAAGACGAACTGATGGCCGCGGCCGACCACCTCGTGATCGTGCTGCCCTACAGCGCGGCGACCCACCACATCGTGGCGGCGCGCGAACTCGCGCTGATGAAGCCGGGCGCGACGCTGACGAATATCGCGCGCGGCGGCATCGTCGACGACGCGGCGCTCGCCGCCGCGCTGCGCGACGGCCGCCTCGCCGCGGCCGGGCTCGACGTGTTCGAGGGCGAGCCGGGCGTGCACGCGGCCCTGCTCGAGCTGCCCAATGTCGCGCTGACGCCGCATATCGCGAGCGCCTCGGTGCCGACCCGGCTCGCGATGGCGATGCTCGCGGTCGACAATCTGGTCGCCGCGTTCGGCGGCGCGACGCCGCCGACGCTGCTGAACCCCGAGGCGCTGCGGCGTTGAGATCGAGCGCCGCGGCGCGGGCGGGCTGAGACAATGCCCGCATGACCATCGTCGACATCGTTCTTCTCGCCGGCCTGGCCGTCGTCATCGGCCTGCTGCTGCTCCTGCTCAAGCGTGCGCGACCCGAGGCGGGGCAGGGGGCGGATCTCGGCGCGCTCGTGAACCAGAGCAGCGAGCGCCTCGAGCGCAGCCTGCGCGACGAGCTCACGCGCGGCTCGAGCGGCCTGCGCCAGGAACTGCTCGGCCAGCTCGCGCAGTTCCAGCAGACCCTGCTCGCCCAGAGCGGCACCGTCGCGCGCGGGCAGAACGAGCAGATCGAGGCGTTTCGCGTCCAGCTCGCGAGCCTGCAGCAGGCGCTCGGCGGCGCCGCGCACGCCGCGCGCGAGGCCCAGGATCAGGCGATGCTGCGCCTGACCGACGCGATGCGCGAGCGCCTCGCCGCGATGCAGCAGGACAACGAGAAAAAACTCGAGCAGATGCGCGCAACCGTCGACGAAAAGCTCCACGCGACGCTCGAGCAGCGCCTCGGCGAGAGCTTCAAGCAGGTCGCCGAGCGGCTCGAGCAGGTCCACAAGGGCCTCGGCGAGATGCAGGGCCTCGCGCGCGACGTCGGCTCGCTGAACCGCGTGCTCACGAACGTGAAGACGCGCGGCATCTTCGGCGAGGTCCAGCTCGCCGGCCTGCTCGAGCAGGTCTTCACGCTCGAGCAGTACGCGGCCAACGTCGAGACCGTGCCCGGCAGCGGCGCGCGCGTCGAGTACGCGATCCGTCTGCCCGGCCAGCGCGAGGGCGGCGCGCCGCTGTGGCTGCCGATCGACGCGAAGTTCCCGCGCGAGGACTACGAGCGCCTGCTCGACGCCCAGGAGCGCGCCGACCCGGCCGGCGCGGAGACGGCGGCCAAGGCGATCGAGACGCGCCTGCGCCTCGAGGCGCGCACGATCCGCGAGAAATACGTGGCGCCGCCGCATACGACCGACTTCGCGATCCTCTTCGTGCCGACCGAGGGCCTGTACGCCGAGGCGCTGCGCCGCCCCGGCCTCGTCCAGGCGCTGCAGCAGGAGCAGCGCGTGATGCTCGCGGGCCCGACGACGCTGCTCGCGACGCTCAACAGCCTGCAGATGGGTTTTCGCACGCTCGCGCTCGAGAAGCGCTCGGCCGAGGTCTGGGAGGTGCTCGGCGCCGTCAAGACCGAGTTCGCGAAGTTCGGCGACGTGCTCGCGAAGACCAAGAAAAAGCTCGAGGAAGCGAGCAACACGATCGACGCGGCCGAGGTGCGCACGCGCGCGATGACGCGCAAGCTCAAGGGCGTCGAGGCGCTGCCCGAGGGCGCGGCCGGCGCGCTGCTGCAGCTCGGCGCTGCCGCCGAAGACGGCGACGACGCCGACGCCTGAACCCCACCCGATCGCGGTGGTGCGACTTTTGGCAGGGTCGCGCGGGTGCCCTAGGATGGGCGCCCCGAATGCCGCCGAGCGCACCATGAAATTGCACCGTCTGTCGAGTCTCGCCCTGGGCCTGGCCCTGGGCCTGAACCTGTTGGCGCCCGCCGCGCTGGCCAAGCCCCAGCCCAAGCCGCCGATCGCGAAGGCCGCGGCCCAGCCCGAGTTCGTGCGCGAGCTCGGCGGCATCAGCGAGTACCGGCTGCCCAACGGCCTGCAGGTGCTGCTGTTCCCCGACGCGGCGCAGACCACGACGACGGTCAACGTGACCTACCACGTCGGCAGCCGCTTCGAAGGCCAGGGCGAGTACGGCATGGCCCACCTGCTCGAGCACCTGATGTTCAAGGGCACGCCGACGCACAAGGACATCCCGACCGAGTTCGCCCAGCACGCGCTGCGCTTCAACGGCACGACGAACACCGACCGCACCAACTACTTTGAGAGTTTCAACGCCGACGACAAGACGCTCGCCTACGCGATCGACATGGAAGCCGACCGCATGGTCCACAGCTTCATCGCCAAGGCCGACCTCGACAAGGAGATGAGCGTCGTGCGCAACGAGTACGAGCGCGGCGAGAACGAGCCGTTCGCGGTGCTCAGCAAGCGCGTCCAGGCGGCCGCCTACGAATGGCACGCCTACGGCCACGCGACGATCGGCCCGAAGAGCGACATCGAGAACGTGCCGATCGAGAAGCTCCAGGCCTTCTACCGCACCTACTACCGGCCCGACAACGCGACCCTGCTCGTCGCCGGCCGCTTCGACCCGCAGGCGACGCTCAAGCTGATCGGCGCTGCGTTCGGCCCGCTCGCGAAGCCGGCCGCGCCGGTCCCGGTGCCCTACACGGTCGAGCCCGCGCAGGACGGCGAGAAGCGCGTCGTCGTGCGCCGCGTCGGCGGGCAGCCGATCGTGCTCGTCGACTACCACGTGCCGGCGCTCGCGCACCCGGACACGCCGGCGCTGCTCGTTTACGCAAGCCTGATGTCGATGCAGCCGAGCGGCCATCTGTACAAGCAGCTCGTCGAGACCAAGCTGGCGGTCGCCGCGGGCCTCGGTGGCCTCGGCGGCCATGACCCGGGCGGCATGATGGCCTACGCGGTGCTGCCGGCCGAGGCCAAGCCGGCCGACATCGACGCGGTCGAGCACAGGCTGACCGAGCTCGTCGAGGACGACGCCGCGACGCCCGACGCCGCGTTCACCGACGACGAGATCAAGCGCGTGCGCGAGCAGGCCGTGCTCGACTACCGCAACAGCATGAAGCGCCCCGAGGCGCTGATCGGCCAGATCTCGACGCTGCTCGGCGCCGGCGACTGGCGCCTGCTGTTCCAGCTCCAGCAGGACCTGCCGCTGGTCACGCTCGCCGACGTCGATCGCGTGCGCCACGCCTACTTCAAGCCCGCGAACCGCACGGTCGGCCGCTACCTGCCGGCCGCCGAGGTCGAGCGCGTCGCGATCCCCGCGACGCCGCCGCTCGACGCCCGCCTCGCCCAGCTCAAGGCGCCGCCCAAGGTCGAGGAGGGCGAGCAATTCGATCCGACCCCCGCGAAACTCGACACGCGCACCCAGGTGCAGACGCTGCCGAGCGGCATCGAGCTCAGCACGCTCGCGAAGCAGACGCGCGGCAACACCGTCACGCTGCTGATGCACCTGCGCTGGGGCGAGCCCGGCGAGACGACGCGCGCGCTCGGCACCGACGCGGTCGACGACATGCTGCTCGAGGGCAGCGCCCATTACGACAAGCAGAAGATCCGCGACGAGCTGCTGCGCCTGAAGGCCAGCGCGAGCGTCGTCGGCGGCAACCAGGGCGCGACCCTCGTGCTCAGCGCCGAGCGCGACACCCTGCTCGACGCGCTCGCGCTGATGGCCGACGTGCTCCAGCAGCCGCAGTTCCCGGCCGACGCGTTCGACCGCATCAAGAAGGCCGGCCTGGCCGGCCTCGAGGCCTCGCGCGAGCAGCTCGGCACGCAGCGCCAGGAGGCGACGCGCGGCTTCTACAACGCGGGCCGCGGCGTCAAGCTCGGCGACCCCGACTACATCCCTAGCCTCGACGAGCGCATCGACGAGCTGCGCCGCACCGAGCTCGCCGACGTGCGCGGCTTCTACGCGCGCTACTGGTCGGCCGACGCGGCGCGCGTCGCCGTCGTCGGCGCGCTGCCCGACGGCCTCGCCGCGGCGGTCGAGAAGGACTTCGGCGGCTGGAAGAAGGCCGACGCGCCGCGCTTCGTGCGCCATGTGTCGACGCCGTTCGCGCTGCCGGTCCAGCGCGTCGACGTCCAGGCCAGGGACAAGACCAGCGCCGAGGCGGTCTGGGACGAGCGCTTGAGCCTGAGCGAGCAGGACCCCGACTACCTGCCGCTCGCGCTCGCGGTGCGCGTGTTCGGTTCGGGCGGCATGGAGAGCCGGCTGTCGACGCGGGTGCGTCGCCAGGACGGCATGACCTACGGCATCGGCGCGCGCGTCGGCGCGCCCTGGTTCGGCCAGGACGCCGACTTCTCGATCAGCGGCACCTTCGCGCCGCAGAACCGCGAGGCCGTGCTCGCGGCCGTGCACGAGGAGCTCGAGCGCATGAGTCGCGACGGCATCACGGCCGAGGAGCTCGCGCGCGCCAAGCACGACATCCTCGAGAGCTGGCGTCAGGGCCGCGCCAACGACGGCGCGCTCGCCCAGGCGCTGAACCAGCACCTCGACATCGGCCACCGCGACTGGGTCTACACGGCCCGGCGCGACGCGGCGCTGCAGGCCGTCACGCTCGAGCAGGCCAACGCGGCCTGGCGCAAGTACATCCGGCCCGATGCATTCCTGATCACGACGGCCGGCGACTTCTCGGGCCAGGCCGCGAAGGCGAACTGAGGCGCGCTTGCGCGCCGGACAAACGCCGGCCGTCGCGCCGGCGTTTTTTTTTATGGCGCGCCGGATTGTGGTTTGCCGCAATGGCCGACCCACCCCGGCAAACGTCATGCTGATGTAAGCGATGGCGCGCAGCGTGGCGCCGGTCGCCTTCGCGAGGCTTGCGCGGGCGCGAATATCCAACCCATAACGGAGCGAGACAAACCCATGAAGCTGATCCACCAGACCCTCGTCGCCGCGGCCCTGCTGATCGCCTTCGGCGCGGCGCAGGCCGCCGAGCCGATCAAGATCGGCGTGTCGGGACCGTTCACCGGCGGTTCCTCGTCGATGGGCGTGTCGATGCGCGACGGCGTGCGCCTCGCGGCCCAGGAGATCAACGCGGCCGGCGGCGTGCTCGGCCGCCCGATCGAGCTCGTCGAGCGCGACGACGAGGCCAAGAACGAACGCGGCGTGCAGATCGCCCAGGAGCTGATCAACCGCGAGCATGTGGCCGCGACCGTCGGCTTCATCAACACCGGCGTCGCGCTGGCCTCGCAGCGCTTCTACGAGATGGCCAAGGTGCCGGTCATGAACAACGTCGCGACGGGCTCGATCGTCACGCACCAGTTCGACAACCAGCCCGACAACTACGTGTTCCGCAACGCCGCGAACGACAGCATCCAGGCGCCGATGATCGTCGACGAGGTCGTGCGCCGCGGCTTCAAGAAGGTCGCGATCATGGCCGACTCGACCAACTACGGCCAGCTCGGCCAGAAGGACCTCGTCGCGGCGCTCGCGAAGAAGGGCCTGACGCCGGTCGCGAACGAGAAGTTCAATATCGGCGACGTCGACATGACCGCCCAGCTGCTCAAGGCCAGGGCCGCCGGCGCCGACGCGGTGCTGACCTACGGCATCGGCCCCGAGCTCGCCCAGCTCGCGAACGGCATGACCAAGATCGGCTGGAAGGTGCCGATGGTCGGCTCGTGGACGCTGTCGATGGCCAACTACATCGACAACGCGGGCCCCGGCGGCGAGGGCGCGCGCATGCCGCAGACCTTTGTCCAGGAACCGACCAACGCGAAGCGCCAGAGCTTCATCATCGCCTTCCTCAAGACTTTCAACCCGAAGGGCGGGCGCATGGACTCGCCGGTCTCGGCCGCGCAGGGCTACGACTCCGTCTACCTGCTCGCCGCGGCGATCAAGCAGGCCGGCTCGACCGACGGCGCCAAGGTCAAGGCCGCGCTCGAGGACCTGAAGACGCCGGTCGACGGCGTCGTGACGACCTACAAGCACCCGTTCACGAAGGCCAACCACGAGGCGATCGACGCGAGCATCCCGGTGTTCGGCGAGGTCAAGGGCGGCCGCGTCGTCTACGCGTACGAGGCCGACCAGAAGAAGGCCTCGCTCGAGGGCAAGAAGTAAAGCCGGACGGCTTCCTATCGGGTCCCGCCCGGCTTGACGGCCCGGCGGGACTTGCTTTGAATCGGGCCTGCTTTTCGGACTGTCCATGGACCTGCAGATCCTTACCCAACTGATCTTCAGCGGCATCGCGCTGGGGATGATTTACGCGACCGTCGCGTTCGGCTACCAGCTGACCTTCGCGACCTCGGACACGCTGAACTTCGGCCAGGGCGAGGCGCTGATGCTCGGCGCGCTGGTCGGCCTGTCGCTGACGAACGCGGGCGTCAACTACTGGCTCGTGCTGCCGCTCGTGTGCGTGTTCGGCGCGCTGCAGGGCGCGCTCGTCGAGTTCGTCGGCGTGCGCCCGGCGATCAAGATCAAGAGCGAGTTCGGCTGGATCATGTCGACGATCGCGCTGGGCATCATCTTCAAGAACGTCGCCGAGAACGTCTGGGGCCGCGACCAGATGCCGTTCCCGTCGCCGCTGCCCGAGGCGCCGCTGCATTTCCTCGGCGCGAACGTGCTGCCGCGCGAGCTGCTGATCGTCGTCGGCGCGCTCGTGATGATGCTCGCGGTCGAGTTCTTCAACCGCCGCACGATCTACGGCAAGGCCGTCGTCGCGACCTTCAACGACCGCGACGCGGCCAAGCTGATGGGCATCAACACCGGGCTCGTGATCACCTTCTCGTACGCGCTGTCCTCGCTGACCGCGGCGGCCGCGGGCGTGCTCGTCGCGCCGATCACGCTGGCCGGCGCGCAGATGGGCGGCACGCTCGGGCTCAAGGCCTTCGCGGTCGCGATCATCGGCGGCCTCACGAGCGGCCTGGGCATCATCGTCGGCGGCATCATCCTCGGCGTCGTCGAGAAGCTCTCGGGCTTCTACATCTCGACCGGCTACCAGGACGTGCCGGGCCTCGTGCTGCTGCTGATCGTGCTCGCGATCAAGCCGGCCGGCCTGTTCGGCAAGACCGCGATCAAGAAGGTTTAAGGCGGCGATGAAGGCATTAAAACTCGCCAGCGCCGCGCTCGGCGTCGCAGCCCTCGCGGCGTTCCCGCTCGTCGCGACCAATCCGTACTACATCCACCTGGTCGTCACGATCATGATCTACGCGATCGTGCTGTTCGGCCTCGACATCGTGGTCGGCTACACGGGCCAGGTCTCGCTCGGCCACGCCGGGCTGTTCGGCCTGGGCGCCTACGCGGTCGGCACGCTCGTGATGCACCTCGACCAGCCGATGTGGGTGACCGTGCCCGTCGCGATCGCCGTGACGGCCGTCGCCGGCGCGCTGCTCGCGCTGCCCGCGCTGCGCGTGACGGGTCCGTATCTCGCGATGGTCACGCTCGCGTTCGGCACGATCATCCAGATCCTGATCAACGAGATGGACTTCCTCACCGCGGGGCCGCTCGGCATCGCGCTGACCAAGCCGGTGTTCTTCGAGCATCAATTGACCGACTCGGAGTACTTCTGGCTGGTCGGCGTGCTGATGCTCGCGGCGCTCGTGTTCGTCGACCGCGTGCTGCACTCGCACCTCGGGCGCAGCTTCGAGGCGCTGCGCGGCAGCCCGGTCGCGTCGGACTGCATGGGCGTGTCGGTCTACCGCTACAAGGTCTACGCCTTCGTCGTCAGCGCGGGCCTCGCGGGGCTCGGCGGGGCGCTCTACGCGTACTCGGAGCAGTACATCTCGCCGAACAGCTACAACTTCGAGATGACCGTGCTGTTCCTGCTCGCCGTGATCATGGGCGGGCGCAAGTCGCGCGCGGGCTCGCTGATCGGCGCGACCGTGCTCGTGATGCTGCCGAACCTGCTCGACGATATCGGCCAGTTCCGCGTCGTCGCGAGCTGCCTCGCCGCGATCGTGCTCGTTTCGGCCGGCGTCGGCGTGCGGCGCGGCCGGCTGAGCCTGGCCGCGGCGGCCGTGCCGGTCGTCGGCAGCGCGGCGCTCGCGGCCGTTTCGTACAAGCTCGACGGCCTGTCGGACTGGCGCCTGACGATCTACGGCCTGATCACGCTGTTCATCGTCTACTACCTGCAGGACGGCATCGTCGGCTTCGTGCGCAGCGCCTTGAGCCTTCGCAGCGGCGCCGCGGCCGCGGCCGCCGAGACCCGCGCGGCGCGCGCGGCCGGGCATGCGGCCGCGGCGCTCACGCAGCGCGGCGGCGAGCGCGGCGAGGTGCTGCTCGAGGTCGGCGCCGTGCTCATGCAGTTCGGCGGCCTCAAGGCGCTCAACGAGGTCGACCTGCAGATCCGCCGCGGCACGATCCACGGCCTGATCGGCCCGAACGGCTCGGGCAAGAGCACGATGATGAACGTGATCACGGGCATCTACGCGCCGACGCGCGGCCAGGTGCGCTTCAGGCAGCAGGTCGTGAGCGGCCGCAGCTCGGCGCAGATCGCGCTCGCGGGCATCGCGCGGACCTTCCAGAACGTCCAGCTGTTCGGCGAGATGACGGTGCTGCAGAACGTCCAGGTTGGCCTGCACCATGCGTACCGGAGCAAGCTGCTCGAGGTCGCCTTGAAGCTGCCGCGCTTCCTGCGCGAGCGCCGCGACAACGCCGCGCGCGCGCTCGCGCTGCTCGAGTTCGTCGGTCTTGCCGAGCTCGCGGGCGAAGAGGCGCGCAACCTGCCCTACGGCAAGCAGCGCATGCTCGAGATCGCGCGCGCGCTCGCGCTCGACCCCGAGCTGCTGCTGCTCGACGAGCCGGCCGCGGGCCTGACCGCGCCCGACATCGAGGAGCTGCTGCAGATCATCCGCAAGATCCGCGAGCAGGGCATCACGGTGATCCTGATCGAGCACCATATGGACGTGGTCATGTCGCTGTGCGACCGCGTCTCGGTGCTCGACTTCGGCCAGAAGATCGCCGAAGGCCTGCCGGCCGAGGTGCAGGCGAACCCCAAGGTCATCGAGGCCTATCTGGGCGGTCAGGCGGGATAACAAGCTATGTTGACGATCAAGAACCTGAGCGCCGGCTACGGCAAGGTCGAGGTCCTGCACGGCGTCGCGATCGAGGTGCCGAAGGGCAAGGTGGTCACCTTGATCGGCTCGAACGGCGCCGGCAAGACGACGACCATGCGCGCGATCAGCGGCATGATCAAGCCGAGCGCGGGCGAGATCGTGCTCAACGACAGGCGCATCGACGGGCTCGAGAGCTATCACATCGCGCGCCTGGGCCTGGCCCATTCGCCCGAGGGGCGGCGCGTGTTCGCGACCATGAGCGTGACCGACAACCTGCGCCTCGGCGCGTTCCCGCGCTATACCGGCGCGCGGCCGCGCGGCGACGTCGCGGCCGACCTCGAGCGTGCGCTCGAGCTGTTCCCGCGCCTCAAGGAGCGCCGCCACCAGCTCGCCGGCACCTTGTCGGGCGGCGAGCAGCAGATGCTCGCGATGGCGCGCGCCGTGATGCTGAACCCCGAGGTCGTGCTGCTCGACGAGCCGTCGATGGGCCTCGCGCCCATCCTCGTCGACGAGGTGTTCCGCATCATCGCGGCGCTCAAGGCGCGCGGCGTGACGATGCTGCTCGTCGAGCAGTTCGCGGCCGCCGCGCTCGCCGTCGCCGACTACGGCTATGTGCTCGAGAACGGGCGCATCTCGCTGCACGGGCCGGCCGCGAAGCTGCGCGACGACCCGGCCGTGAAGGCCGCCTACCTGGGCGGCTCGCACTGAACCTCGCGCCGGCCGGCGCGGGGCTGTTCAGGCCTTGAAGCGATCGAGCCCGAAGCGCCGGCGCAGCATGCGGTCGAGCGTGCGCGTCGGCAGCCAGCGGCCGAGCGCTGGCAGCACGAAGCTCTTGCTGCCGGTGCGGCAGATGGGGCCGGCGGCCGGGTCGAGCAGGTGCGTGACGGCGGTTCGCGCGAATGCGTCGGCCGGCGTCGCGTCGACCTGCGAGAACTGCGCGCGCCGGCGGATCAGCGCGGCCAGGGGCTGGAACGGCGAGGCGTCGGGCAGGCCGATATGGTCGCCGCCGGCCGTGCCGAAGTTCGACGCGATGCCGCCGGGCTGCACGGTCACGACGCGCACGCCCAGCGACGCGAGCTCCATTCGCATCGCGTCGGCGACCGCGTGCAGCGCGGCCTTGCTCGCCGCGTAGGCGCCCGAGAACGGCGTCGTCACGAGCCCCGAGATGCTGCCGACATGGGCGACGCAGGGGTCGCGGCCGCGCCGCAGCGCGGGCAGCAGCGCGTTCGTGAGAACGACGGGCGCGAACACATTGGTGTCGAACTGCGCGCGCAGCGCGGCGAGGTCCTGGTCGGTGATCGCGCCGAACTGGCCATAGCCGGCGTTGTTGACGAGCAGGTCGAGCGGCGCGTCGCCGAGCGTCGCGACGAGCGCCGCGATGCTCGCTGCGTCGCAGACGTCGAGCGCGAGCGTGCGCAGGCCCAGGGCCCGCAAGGGCTCGAGCGATTCGAGCCGGCGCGCGGTCGCGATCACGGCGCAGCCGCGCGCATGGAACTCGCGCGCGAGCGCGGCGCCGATGCCGCTCGAGCAGCCGGTGACCAGGACCGTGCGCGGGGCGGCGTCGGCCATCAGGCCATGCCCTGGTGGCGCAGCAGCGCGTCGATCTGCGGCGCGCGGCCGCGGAAGGCCTTGAAGTTGTCGATCGCGTCGCGCGCGCCGCCGCGCTCGAGGATCTCGTGCAGGTAGCGCCGGCCCGTGGCCGGGTTGAACACGCCTTCCTCCTCGAACGCGCTCCACGCGTCGGCCGACAGCACCTCGGCCCATTTGTAGCTGTAGTAGCCGGCCGCGTAGCCGCCCGCGAAGATATGGCTGAAGCTGTGCTGCATGCGGTTGAACGGCGGCGGCGGCAGCACGGCGACCTCGCGGCGGACCTCGTCGATCACGTCCTGGACGCGCGCGTCGCTGCCGGGCTCGGCGTGCAGACGCATGTCGAACAGCGCGAACTCGACCTGGCGCAGCGTCATCAGGCCGCTCTGGTAGTTCTTGGCCGCGATCATCTTGTCGAACAGCGCGCGCGGCAGCGGTGCGCCGCTGTCCTTGTGGCTTGTCAGCTGCTGGAGCACGTCCCATTCCCAGCAGAAGTTTTCCATGAACTGGCTCGGCAGCTCGACGGCGTCCCATTCGACGCCCGAGATGCCCGACACGCCGCGCTCGTCGACCTGCGTGAGCATGTGGTGCAGGCCGTGGCCGGTTTCGTGGAACAGCGTGATCACGTCGTCGTGCGTGAGCAGCGCGGGCGCGTCGCCGGCCGGCGCCATGAAGTTGCACACGAGCTGGGCGACCGGGGTCTGCAGCGAACCTTCGGGGCGCAGCCAGCGGCCGCGCACCTCGTCCATCCACGCGCCCGAGCGTTTGCCGGGCCGCGCGTAGAGGTCCATGTAGAACTGCGCGATCAGGCGGCCGGCGCGCTCGACGCGGTAGAAGCGCACCGACTCGTGCCAGACGCTCGCGCGGTCGGCGCGGATCTGCACGTCGAAGGTCCGCTCGACGATCGCGAACAGGCCGTCGAGCACGCCGGGCAGGGTGAAGTAGGGGCGCAGCGCCTCGTCGCTGAACGCGTAGCGCGCCTGCTTGAGCTTCTCGCTCGCGAACGCGACGTCCCAGGCCTGGAGCTCGGCGATGCCGAGCTCGCCGGCCGCGAACGCGCGCAGCTCGGCGAGGTCTTTTTCGGCGAACGGGCGCGCGCGCTGCGCAAGGTCGCGCAGGAACGCGAGCACCTGGGCCGGGCTCTCGGCCATCTTGGCGACGAGCGAGGTCTCGGCGAAGCTCGCGTGGCCGAGCAGTTGCGCCTCTTCCTGGCGCAGGGCGAGCAGCTCGCGCATCAGCGCGGTGTTGTCGAACTTCGCGTCGCCGAGCTCGCTTGCGCGCGTCGCGTAGGCGCGGTACAGGCGCTCGCGCAATGCGCGGTCCTCGGCGTACTGCATGACCGGCATATAGCTCGGGTACTGCAGCGTGATCTTGTGGCCGTCCTTGGATTCGGCTTGCGCCGCCGCACGCGCGGCGGCGACGACGTCGGCGGGTACGCCGCGCAGCTCGCCGGCGCTCGCGAAATACGCGAACGCGTCGGTCGCGTCGAGCACATGCTCGGAGAAGCTCTGCGTGAGCGCGGCCGCGCGCTCCTGAATCGCCGCGTAGCGCGCCTTGGCCTCGCCCTGGAGCTCGGCGCCGCCGAGCACGAAGTCGCGCACCGCGTGGCGCATGACCTGGCGGCGCGCGGGGTTCAGCGCGTCGGCGTGGGCGGCGATCGCCTTGTACTTCGCGTAGAGCGCCTCGCTCGAGCCGAGCCGCGTGAAGAACTCGGTCACGGCCGGCAGCATCGCGTTATAGGCCTCGCGCAGCGCCGGCGAGTCGGCGACGGCGTTCAGATGCCCGACCGCACCCCAGGCCACGCCGAGGCGCTCGCAGGGCAGGCTCAAGCCGCGCTCGATCGCGTCGTAGTCGGCCGGCACGGCATCCGAGGTCACGGCCGCGAAGCCGGCCTCGGCGCCCGCGAGCAGCTCGGTGATCGCGGGCACGACATCGGCGGGCGTGATCGCGGCGAAGTCGGGCAGGTCGGTGATGGTGAGGAGGGGGTTGCTCATGGCTTGGGATGGGGGGAATCGCGGGGGCGGGTAGAGCCGCTCGTCAATGCAGGGTGTTGATGGCCTCGACGACGCGGGCGTGCAGGCCGGGGAGGTCCCGCTCGATAGTGGCCCAGACGATATCGAGGTCGACCTTGAAATAGCCGTGCGCCAGCGAATTGCGCATTTGATAGCTCACGGCAAGAGGCAGTTCAGGATGCGCAGCGGCGAACTCGGGGTGTCGCGTAACGATGCTGTGGCTGGCCTCGCCGAGGATCTCGAAGTTGCGGATTACGGCGTCCTGGACCAGCGCGTTGCCGAGAAAAGCCGACTTGTCCATGCCGGCTGTGTAACGCCGAATGCGCTCGATCGCCTCGGCGATATGTTTCAGGTAGTCGGGCAGCCGTCGCGAATCGACATTCATACCGGAAGCGCCTCAGCGAGCACCTTCGCGCGAAAGCCGTCCGGCAGCGCGTTCGGCGTCAGCACGTCGACGCGTACGCCGAGCAGACGATTCAGTTCGAGGCGGATCGCGCCGATGTCGAACAAGGTCGTTTCGGCCGTCGGGTCGACGAGCAAGTCCAGGTCGCTGTCTTCGCGGTCCAGGCCGTACAGCGCCGAGCCGAAGACCCGCGCGTTGCACGCGCGGTTCGACGCCACGACGGCCCGAATCGCGGCGCGGTGGCTCTGCAGCAGTTCAGATGGCCTCAAGACGGCTCCCGGCTATTCCCGCCATGATAGCCAGCCGTGTCCCGCGGCGTCGCCAGCGCGGCATCGAGTTCTGCTTCGGAGAGCACGCGGCCCGCCACCACGTCGACAAGCCCTTCGATGGCGGTTTGCCCAAGCAACAGTCGCCCGTGTTCGGTTTGGTCCGCAAGTGCGTCGTCGAATCCGGTCGTGCCCGTGCTCGGATCGGTGTTGGAATTGCGGCTGTTCATGGCGACTCCCGTTGACGACATCGTCAACGGATGATGCGGGCGCCGCCGCGCGCTTTCAAGCCCGCTCGGCAGATTCGAGCGTATTGACCAGCAGCATCGTGATCGTCATCGGTCCGACGCCGCCGGGCACCGGCGTGATCCAGCCGGCGACCGCCTTGACGCCGTCGAAATCGACGTCGCCGCACAGCTTGCCCGCGTCGTCGCGGTTCATGCCGACGTCGATCACGACCGCGCCGGGCTTGACCATTTCGGCCGTCAAGACATTGCGCTTGCCGACCGCGGCGACGACGACGTCGGCCTGGCGCGTGATCGCGCCGAGGTCGGGCGTGCCGCTGTGGCAGATCGTGACCGTCGCGTCGGCCGCGAGCAGCATCATCGCCATCGGCTTGCCGACGATGTTCGAGCGGCCGATCACCACGGCGTGCTTGCCGCGCAGGCTCTTCAGGCCGACGCTCTCGAGCATCTTCATGCAGCCATAGGGCGTGCAGGCCTTGAATCCCTGCTCGCCGACCATCAGCGCGCCGGCGCTCGCGACGTGGAAGCCGTCGACGTCCTTCGCGGGCGAGATCGCCTCGATGACCTTGTGGTCGTCGATATGCCTGGGCAGCGGCAGCTGCACGAGGATGCCGTGGATGCCCGGGTCGGCGTTCAGCGCTGCGATGCGCGCGAGCAGCTCGGCTTCGCTGAAGCTCTCGTCGTACTGCTCGAGCACCGAGTGGAAGCCGACCTCGCCGCAGGCCTTGACCTTGTTGCGCACGTAGACCTGGCTCGCCGGGTTCGCGCCGACCAGGATCACGGCGAGGCCCGGCTTGACGCCGCGCGCCGTCAGCGCGGCCGCGCGCGCGGCGACCTCGGCGCGGACTTGTCTGGCAAGCGCGTTGCCGTCGATCAGTTGGGCGGTCATGTCGGACTCCTGGAGCGGGAATGCAAAAGGCCGCTGTTGCGACAGCGGCCTTGGATTGGGGTTAGGGGCTCAGCCCTTCGCCGTCGTCGCGCCGAGCGCGATCTTGAGCAGGTCGGCGACGGTGTTCGCGTTGAGCTTTTCCATGATGTTGGCGCGGTGCGCCTCGACCGTCTTGATGCTGATGCCGAGGTCGTCGGCGATCTGCTTGTTCAGGCGGCCGGCGACGATGCGCTCGAGCACCTGGGCTTCGCGCGTCGTCAGGCGCGCGAGCAGCGCGTCGCGGCTCGCGGCTTCCTGGTGGGTCGAGAAGGCCTGGCGCGCCTGCTCGAGCATGCGCTCGACCAGGGCCAGCAGCTCGTCTTCCTTGAAGGGCTTCTCGATGAAGTCCATCGCGCCCTTCTTCATCGTCTGCACGGCCATCGGCACGTCGCCGTGGCCGGTGATGAAGACGACCGGCAGCGGGCTCTTGCGCTCGACGAGGCGGTCCTGGAGCTCGAGGCCGCTCATGCCGTCCATGCGGATGTCGGCGATCAGGCAGGCGACTTCGCGCGGGTCGTAGCGGGCGAGGAAGGACTCGGCCGAGTCGAAGCACTTGACGCGGTAGTCCTTGCCTTCGAGCAACCATTGCAGGGAGTCACGCACGGCCTCGTCGTCGTCGACGACGTAGACATTGCCCTTCTTCGGAATCAAGCTCATGGTGTGGCGGTCAAATTCGCGGCGACCCCGGGCTGTGCGTCGGGACGCGCGATGTCAACGGGGATGGTGAAGGCGAACCTGCACCCTACGACAGCGGCGCCATTGTAGAGGTTCTCGGCCTTGATCCGGCCCTGGTGGGACTCGACGATGGATCGGCACAAACCCAGGCCAATGCCCAATCCATCGGTCTTTGTCGAGAAGAAGGCCTCGTACATCCGCGTCAGGACTTCCTCGGGCAGACCCGGTCCCATGTCGGTCACGCTGAACTCGACATGGCCGCCGAGCTCGGGCGTGTGCTTGGGCACGACGCGCAGCTCGATATGCCGGCGCGACGCGGGCAGCGACGCGTTGTCGATCGCCTCGGCCGCGTTCTTCAGCAGGTTCATCAGCACCTGCTCGATCAGGATCGGATCGACGAGTAGCAGCGGCAGGCGCTGCGCGACATAGGTGTGCAGCTGGACGCTGCGCCGGCGCAGCTCGAAGCCCGCGAGGTCGACCGCGTCCTCGACGATCTCGGCCGCGTTCGCGGCCTGGCGCTGCGGCTCGCTGCGCTTCACGAAGTTGCGGATGCGGTGAATGATCTGGCCCGCGCGCTGCGCCTGCTTGGCGGTCTTCTCGAGCGCGGCGAGCAGGTCCTCGCGCTGGATCGACTCGGCCTTCACGCGCGAGACCATGCCGTTGCAGTAATTGGTGATCGCGGTCAGCGGCTGGTTGAGCTCGTGCGCGACGCTCGACGCCATCTCGCCCATGGTCATCAGGCGGCTCGTCACGGCGGCCTTCTCGGCCTGCTGGGCGGCCTGGGCCTCGGCGCGGCGGCGCACCGTGATGTCGGTCGCGATCAGCATCTGGGCGAGCCGGCCGTCGGTCCATTGCAGGTAGCGCGAGCGCACGTCGAACCAGCGCTCGAGCGACTCGACGAAGACCTCGCGCGGGTCCGAGCCCGGCGCGTCGGCGAGCGGCGCGGGGCTGAGCGTGCCGAACTCGTCGATCTCCTCGGGCGGCTCCTCGGGCGCGTGGCTCAGCGAGCCGCCCGCGAGCAGCGCGTGGCCGCCCGGGTCGGCGCCGAACCACAGCCGGTAGCTGCGGTTCGCGAACAGCAGCTCGCTGCTCTGCACCGACAGCACCGACACGGCCGCGTCGAGGCCCTCGAGCACGGTCGTGAAGCGCTCGTGCGAGGCCGACAGCTGGTCGCGCACGCGCTTGGCCTCGGTGATGTTCGTGATCGACGCCATCCAGCCGCTCTGCTTGCCCTTGGTGTCGACGAGCGCCGACACGTACATGCGCGCGTCGAACACCGTGCCGTCCTTGCGCATGACCTTGACCTCGGCGCCGCCGGCCGGGCTGCGGCCCTGCACCTCCTGCTGCTGCAGGCGCGCGTTCTCCTCGTGGCGATCGGGCGGCCAGTAGGGGTAGGGCGGCTTGCGGCCGATCAGCTCGGCCTCGGAGAAGCCCGTCATCGCGCAGAAGGCCGGGTTCACGTAGGTGATGCGCGACTCCATGTCCATCGCGCGCATGCCGGTCAGCATGGAGTTTTCCATCGCGCGGCGGAAGTTCATCTCGCTCGTCAGCGCGTTCTGGATCTGCAGGCGCCGGCGCATGTGGCGCCAGGTGCCGAGCAGCATCCACACGGTCAGCGCCGACAGCGCGACGACGAGCCAGAACAGCGTGTTCGAGATCAGCCCGGCCGAGGTCCGGTAGCCCTCGCCGCGCAGGATCAGGCCGTTCAGCGCGGGCGCGAACGGCACCTCGTGGGTGATCGTGTGGCGCAGCAGGTGCTTGCCCGGCATCGGCGTGACCGTGCTCGTGATCGCCTGGTCGTTCGCGTCGACGACGGCGATCGGGTGGCGCGTCGCGACCTCGGCGGGCACCGCGTGGCGCAGCAGCGCCTCGACCGAGTACTCGGCGATCACGACGCCGGCGAAGCCGTTGCGGTCGAGCAGCGGCACCTGGAGCTGGAACACCATCACGCCGTTGATGTCGGCGAACGCGCCCGAGTAGCTCGGCTGGTGGCGGTCGCGCGCGGCCTCGAACGCGAGCTCGGCCGCGCTCGAGCGCTGCGCGAGCGGCAGCGAGGGGTCGGCGCCGGCCGGCGCGCCGGCCTCGGCCTCGTAGCCGGGCAGCGCGACGAAGGACTTGCGCTCGCGGTGCGGGCCGATCCAGTCGAGCTGGACGAGGTCCGGGCGGTCGCGCATCAGCACCTGGGCCTGGAGCGCGAAGTCGCGCGGGTCGATCGCGTGCGTGACGACCTCGCGCGCGAGCCGCGCGAGCTGCTCCTGGTCTTCGGTCAGGCGCAGGCGGATCTGCTGCTGGGCGATCTCGGTGTCGCGCGTGACCGACTCGACCTCGCTCGCGATTTCCTCGTTGCGCAAATACCAGAACGCCGAAATGATCGCGGCGAGGAACAGCAGCACCGAGATCAGCGGGCCCAGCGTCGCGAAGCGATCCTGGCGCGCCGGCGACTGGCTGCGCCACCAGGACGCGGCGAGTCTTTTGAGGGGGCGCAGCACGCTGGCCGCGGTCAGGGACGTGGTGATGGGAGGCGGCATGACGGGCGAATTATCGCGTCGGCCCCGACCCGCTTGCGGCGTGACCTGGATCAAGAAAATTCACAATATGAAATCAACTCGCACGATTTGGAATTACCGGCGGGCTGTGCGACACTGCGCCGGCCTGCGCGTCAGCGCGCGCCATCCCTCATACGAACAGGGCGTCAAATAGGCGCCCGCAGCCAGGAGACCCGCATGTCCGCTCAACCCACGAGCTTTCTCGGTGCCAGCGCGAACGACACCGACGCCCAGGAAACCCGCGAATGGCTCGACGCGCTGTCGGCCGTGCTCGGCGAGGAGGGCAAGGAGCGCGCCCATTTCCTGCTCGAGACCCTGATCGACCACGCGCGCCAGGCCGGCATCGACGTGCCGTTCTCGGCCAACACGGCCTATATCAACACCATCCCGCCCGAGCAGGAAGCCCATTGCCCGGGCAACATCCCGATCGAGAAGCGCCTGCGCGCCTATATGCGCTGGAACGCCATGGCCATGGTCGTGCGCGCGAACCGCCTGAACCCCGACGACGGCGGCGACCTCGGCGGCCACATCGGCTCGTTCGCCTCGGTGGCCAGCATGTTCGGCGCCGGCTTCAACCATTTCTGGCACGCCGCGAGCGAGAACCACGGCGGCGACCTGCTCTATATCCAGGGCCATAGCGCGCCCGGCATCTACGCCCGCGCCTACCTCGAGGGCCGCCTCAGCGAAGACCAGCTCGACAACTTCCGCCAGGAGGTCGACGGCCGAGGCCTGTCGAGCTACCCGCACCCGAAGCTGATGCCGAACTTCTGGCAGTTCCCGACGGTGTCCATGGGCCTGGGCCCGCTGATGGCGATCTACCAGGCGCGCTTCCTCAAGTACCTGCACGCGCGCGGCATCGCCGACACCGCGAACCGCAAGGTCTGGGTGTTCTGCGGCGACGGCGAGATGGACGAGCCCGAATCGCTCGGCGCGATCGGCCTGGCCGCGCGCGAGAACCTCGACAACCTCGTGTTCGTCATCAACTGCAATCTGCAGCGCCTCGACGGCCCGGTGCGCGGCAACGGCAAGATCGTGCAGGAGCTCGAAAGCGAGTTCCGCGGCAGCGGCTGGAACGTCATCAAGCTGCTGTGGGGCAACGGCTGGGATGCCCTGCTGGCCCGCGACACCTCGGGCAAGCTGCGCCAGCTGATGATGGAAACGCTGGACGGCGACTACCAGGCCATGAAGGCCAACGACGGCGCGTTCGTGCGCAAGAACTTCTTCGGCAAGTACCCCGAGACGCTCAAGCTCGTCGAGCACATGAGCGACGAGGAGGTCTTCGAGCTGCGCCGCGGCGGCCATGAACCGTCCAAGGTCTACGCCGCGTTCCACAAGGCCAACGAGCACAAGGGCGAGCCGACGGTGCTGCTCGTCAAGACCGTCAAGGGCTACGGCATGGGCAAGGCCGGCGAGGGCAAGAACACCGTCCACCAGACCAAGAAACTGACCGACGAGGACATCCGCTACATCCGCGACCGCTTCAACATCCCGGTGCCGGACAGCGAGCTCGCCAAGATCCCGTACTACAAGCCGGCCGACGACACGCCGGAGATGAAGTACCTGCACGAACGCCGCAAGGCGCTCGGCGGCTACCTGCCGCAGCGCCGCCCCAAGGCCGACGAGAGCTTCACCGTGCCCTCGCTCGAGACCTTCAAGGCCGTGCTCGAGCCGACCGCCGCGGGCCGCGAGATCTCGACGACCCAGGCCTATGTGCGCTTCCTCACGCAGCTGCTGCGCGACCCGGCGCTGGGCCCGCGCGTCGTGCCCATCCTCGTCGACGAGGCGCGCACCTTCGGCATGGAAGGCCTGTTCCGCCAGATCGGCATCTACAACCCCAAGGGCCAGCTGTACACCCCGGTCGACAAGGACCAGGTCATGTACTACCGCGAGGACAAGGCCGGCCAGATCCTCCAGGAAGGCATCAACGAGGCCGGCGGCATGGCCTCGTGGATCGCCGCGGCGACGTCGTACTCGACGAACAACCGCGTGATGATCCCGTTCTACGTCTACTACTCGATGTTCGGCTTCCAGCGCATCGGCGACCTGGCCTGGGCCGCCGGCGACATGCAGGCGCGCGGCTTCCTGCTCGGCGGCACCTCGGGCCGCACGACGCTCAACGGCGAAGGCCTGCAGCACGAGGACGGCCACAGCCACATCCTCGCCGGCACGATCCCGAACTGCGTGAGCTACGACCCGACCTTCGCCCACGAGGTCGCCGTAATCATGCACAACGGCCTCAAGCGCATGGTCGAGAACCAGGAGAACGTGTTCTTCTACCTCACGCTGCTCAACGAGAACTACCCGATGCCGGGCCTCAAGGCCGGCACCGAGGCCGAGATCCTCAAGGGCATGTACCTGCTGGAGGACGCTGCGCCCGCATCTCCCAATTCGGCGCTGACGGTGAACCTGCTCGGCTCGGGCACGATCCTGCGCGAGAGCATCGAGGCGAAGAAGCTGCTCGAGGCCGAGTGGGGCGTCGGCGCGAACGTCTGGTCCTGCCCGAGCTTCAACGAGCTCGCGCGCGACGGCCAGAATGCCGAGCGCTGGAATCTGCTGCACCCGACCGAGCTCGCCTGCGTGCCCTTCGTGACGCAGCAGCTGAGCAAGGTCCAGGGCCCGGTCATCGCGTCGACCGACTACATGAAGAACTACGCCGAGCAGATCCGCGCCTTCGTGCCGGCCGGCCGTTCGTTCAAGGTGCTCGGCACCGACGGCTTCGGCCGCTCGGACTTCCGCTACCGCCTGCGCGAGCATTTCGAGATCAACCGCCACTACATCGTCGTCGCCGCGCTCAAGAGCCTCGCCGACGAGGGCAGGCTCGCGGCCGAGAAGGTCGCCGAGGCTATCGCGAAGTACGGCATCAACGCCGACAAGATCAACCCGCTTTACGCCTAATTCCGGCCTAACTCGAAGAGAATCTACGGAGACAGCAACCATGGCATTGGTGGAAGTCAAGGTCCCGGACATCGGTGACTTCAGCGAAGTGGGCGTGATCGAGGTGCTCGTCAAGCCCGGCGACACGGTCAAGGCCGAGCAGAGCCTGATCACGGTCGAGAGCGACAAGGCCTCGATGGAGATCCCGTCGAGCGCGGCCGGCGTCGTCAAGGAGCTGCGCGTGAAGATCGGCGACAAGGTCGCCGAGGGCAGCGTCGTGCTGGTGCTCGAGGCCGAGGGCGCCGCGGCGCCTGCGCCGACGGCCGCACCGGCGCCGGCCGCTGCGGCGCCGGCCCCCGTTGCCCCCGCGCCGGTCGCGGCCGCGCCCGCCGCAGCGACGGGCCCGGTCGAGGTCTTCGTTCCCGACATCGGCGACTTCGCCGAGGTCGCCGTGATCGAGGTCTTCGTCAAGCCCGGCGATACGGTCAAGGTCGAGCAGAGCCTGATCACGGTCGAGAGCGACAAGGCCTCGATGGAGATCCCGTCGAGCCACGCGGGCGTGATCAAGGAGCTCAAGGTCAAGCTCGGCGACAAGGTCGCGAAGGGCACGCTGCTCGCGGTGCTCGAAGGCGCGGTCGGCGCTGCGCCGGCCGCTGCTGCGTCGGCACCCGCTGCTGCGGCGCCTGCCGCTGCGCCGGTTGCCGCTGCGCCTGCACCGGTCGCTGCCACCGCGACGGCTGCGCTGCCGCCGCACGAGCCGACCGCCCCGTCGGGCAAGCTGCCGCATGCGTCGCCGTCGATCCGCAAGCTCGCGCGCGAGCTCGGCGTGCCGCTCGCCGAGGTCAAGGGTTCGGGGGCGAAAGGCCGCATCGTCGAGGCCGACGTCCAGGGCTTCGTCAAGGCCGTGATGAGCGGCGCCGTGCAGACCGCGGCGCAGAAGGCCGCGGCGCCCGCCGCTGCGGCTGGCGGCGGCGCGTTCCCGGGCCTGCTCCCCTGGCCCAAGGTCGACTTCGAGAAGTTCGGCCCGGTCGAGCGCAAGGACCTGTCGCGCATCAAGAAGATCTCGGGCGCGAACCTGCACCGCAACTGGGTCACGATCCCCCACGTGACGAACCACGAGGACGCGGACATCACCGAGCTCGAGGCCTTCCGCGTCCAGCTCAACAAGGAAAACGAGAAGAGCGGCGTCAAGGTCACGATGCTCGCGTTCCTGATCAAGGCGACCGTCGCCGCACTCAGGAAGTTCCCCGAGTTCAACGCCTCGCTCGACGGCGAGACCCTGGTCCTCAAGAACTACTTCCACGTCGGCTTCGCGGCCGACACGCCGAACGGCCTCGTCGTCCCCGTGCTCAAGGACGCCGACAAGAAGGGCATCCTGCAGATCAGCCAGGAGATGGGCGAGCTCGCCAAGAAGGCGCGCGACGGCAAGCTGGGCCCGGCCGACATGACCGGCGGCTGCTTCAGCATCTCCTCGCTCGGCGGCATCGGCGGCACCTACTTCACGCCGATCATCAACGCGCCCGAGGTCGCGATCATGGGCGTGTGCAAGAGCAGCATCCAGCCGGTCTGGGACGGCAAGGCCTTCCAGCCGCGCCTGATCCTGCCGCTGAGCCTGAGCTGGGACCATCGCGTGATCGACGGCGCGTCGGCCGCGCGCTTCAACGTCTACTTCGCTTCGTTGCTGGCGGACTTCCGTCGCATCGCCCTCTGAGCCGCAAAGGACTGATGCCATGGCCATCATCGAAGTGAAGGTTCCCGACATCGGCGACTTCGCCGAGGTCGGCGTGATCGAGGTGCTCGTCAAACCGGGCGATACCGTCAAGGCCGAGCAGAGCCTGATCACCGTCGAAAGCGACAAGGCCTCGATGGAGATCCCGTCGAGCCACGCGGGCGTGATCCAGGCCCTGTCCGTGAAGATCGGCGACAAGGTCGCCGAGGGCAGCGTGATCCTGACGCTCGAGGCGGCCGGCGCGGCCGCACCGGCGCCCGCGGCCGCGGCGCCCGCCGCTGCGCCGGCAGCGGCCCCCGTCGCAGCGCCCGTCGCCGCCCCCGCGGCCGCGAGCTTCGCCGGCAGCGCCGACGCCGAATACGACCTCGTCGTGCTCGGCGGCGGCCCGGGCGGCTACTCGGCTGCGTTCCGCGCCGCCGACCTCGGCCTCAAGGTCGCCGTGGTCGAGCGCTACGCGACGCTCGGCGGCGTGTGCCTGAACGTCGGCTGCATCCCGTCCAAGGCGCTGCTGCACGTGGCGGCCGTGATGGACGAGGTCAAGCATTTCGCCGACCTCGGCGTGACGTTCGCCGAGCCGACCGTGGATCTGGGCAAGCTGCTCGCGCACAAGCGCAAGGTCGTGGGCAAGCTGACCGGCGGCCTCGGCATGATGGCCAAGATGCGCAAGGTCACGGTCGTGCGCGGCTACGGCACGCTGCTCGACGCGAACCACCTGAGCGTCGAGGAGACCGGCGGCGCCGCGCAGGAGCGCACCGGCAAGACCCAGACGCTGCGCTTCAAGCGCATCGTCCTCGCGGCCGGCTCGCAGGCCGTGCGCCTGCCCTTCCTGCCCGCGGACCCGCGCATCGTCGATTCGACCGGCGCGCTCGAGCTCGCGCAGCGGCCCGAGCGCATGCTGATCATCGGCGGCGGCATCATCGGCCTCGAGATGGGCACGGTCTACAGCACGCTCGGCGCGCGCCTCGACGTCGTCGAGATGCTGCCGACGCTGATGACGGGCGCCGACCGCGACCTCGTCAAGGTCTGGCAGAAGATGAACGCGCCGCGCTTCGACCGCATCATGCTGAACACCAGGACGGTGGCGGCCGAGGCCAGGCCGGACGGCATCTGGGTGCGCTTCGAGGGCGAGGGCGCGCCGGCCGAGCCGCAGCGCTACGACCTCGTGCTGCAGGCCGTCGGCCGCACGCCGAACGGCAGGAAGATCGGCGCCGACAAGGCCGGCGTCGCGGTCAGCGACCGCGGCTTCGTGCCGGTCGACGTGCAGATGCGCACGAACGTGCCGACCGTGTTCGCGATCGGCGACCTCGTCGGCCAGCCGATGCTCGCGCACAAGGCGGTCCACGAGGGCCATGTCGCGGCCGAGGTCTGCGCGGGCGAGCTGCTCGGCGACGCCGCGCTCGCGAAGGCGCAGTTCGACGCGCGCGTGATCCCGAGCGTCGCCTACACGGACCCCGAGGTCGCCTGGGTCGGCCTGACCGAGGACGACGCGAAGGCCAAGGGCATCAAGGTCAAGAAGGGCCTGTTCCCCTGGACCGCCTCGGGCCGCGCGATCGCGAACGGCCGCGACGAGGGCTTCACCAAGCTGCTGTTCGACGAGGCGACCCACCGCATCGTCGGCGGCGGCATCGTCGGCACGCACGCGGGCGACATGATCGGCGAGATCGCGCTCGCGATCGAGATGGGCGCCGACGCGGTCGACATCGGCAAGACCATCCACCCGCACCCGACGCTCGGCGAGAGCATCGGCATGGCGGCCGAGGTCGCGCACGGTTCGTGCACGGACGTGCCGCCGGTTCGCAAGTAGGCCCGGCGCCGTGACGCCCGTGCCGATCTGGTGCGGGCGTCCGAGGGTTTGCTAGGTAGGGCCGGACGTCCGGTGGTGGCAGCGTCCGCCCCCGCAGCACGCCAAGGGCAGCGGCGCTCGCGACTTCCCAGCACCGGAGGGGCCATGGGCTTCGACCGCGAATACCTCGTTTTCGCGCTCGCCTACGTCGTGGTCGGCATGGGCCTCGGGCTGTACATGGGCGCCTCGCAGAACCACGGCCAGCTCGTGACCCACGCGCATCCCCTGCTCGTGGGCTTCGTCGTGTCGTTCATCTACGCGATCATCCACAAGCTCTGGCTGCCCGCGCCGGGCCGCGGCCTCGCCCACGCGCAGCTCGTGCTGCACCAGCTCGGCGCGCTCGTGATGTGCGCGGCGCTGTTCGGCATGTTCGCGGGCTTCGGCAGCGAGGACTCGCTCGGACCCGTGCTCGGCATCGCGTCGGCGGCGGTGCTCGCCGGTGCGGTGCTGATGGTCGTGCTGGTCGCGAAGTCGCGCAACGCGCTCGCCTGAGCAACCGTCTTGAAAGTCAAGCTTGATGCAGAGACGGATCCCAACTCGAGCCGTTCTTGGCAATGGCGTTGAGCATGGTCAGCAGCTTGCGCATGCAGGCCACGAGGGCGACTTTTTTGCGCTTGCCGACGGCCAAGAGACGCTCGTAATGGGCCTTCAAGGGCGCGTTGTGGCGCACCGCGGTCAGTGTGGCCATGTAGAGCGTTCGGCGCACATCAGCGCGTCCGCCCCAGATCGAGCGCTGGCCGCGCATCTGCCCGGAGTCGCGGTTGAGCGGCGCCACGCCCACCAGTGCAGCGATGCGGCGCCGGTCCAGCTTGCCCAGCTCCGGCAGTTCCGCCAACAGCACGGCCACACTGGCCGCACCGATGCCGGGCACGCTGGCCAGGGCCTGCGCCAGCGTGGCATGGTGCTGGCCCACATGAGCCGCCACATCCGCATCGCTGTCGCCGAGTTCAGTCTTGAGGAACTCGATCACTCGCTCGATGCTCGGGCGCGCGGCCGCGTGCGATACACGCATGCGCTGGCGCTCGGACGTAATCATCTGCACGAGCTGGCGCCGACGCAGCACCAATGCCTGCAGGCGCTGCAGCTCGGCGTCGGCCAGCGGCTTGACGAAGCGCTCGCGTTCGGGGTGCTGGTGAAGCACGCGGGCGAAGGCCGCCAACATGCGCGCATCCAGCGCATCCGTCTTGGCCAGCGCCCCCATCGCGCGGGCGAAGTCCCGTGCCGTGCGCGGGTTCACCACGGCCACCGCCAGGCCGCTGGCCTGCAAGGCGCAAGCGGCCTCGAATTCATAACCTCCCGTCGCTTCCAGCACCACCAGCGCCGGCTGCCGCGAGCTCAGCTGCGCCGTCAACTGCTCAATACCCACAGCGTCGTTGCTGACCTGCCAGGTCTTGGCCGCGGCGCTGCTGGCCACCTCCAGCGTTTGGCTGGACACGTCGATACCTACGAAAACAGAGTCGGACACGTCCTCTCACTCCCATCCTTGTCTATGCGAACTTCAAGTTCCTACAACCGTTCGGGCTGCAGAGAAGGACGGTCCGGCCCAGGCGCCCAGTGCTCAGGCACGGGCTTCAAACATCAACCCAGAGGCGCCTCGGGCTACCCGAGCCGGTCCGAGGCTTAAAGATACAAGCGGCGGGCGCTGCGCGGCGGCCCGTCAGGCCGTCGCGACCTTGTCCCCGAGCTTCGCGAGCCAGCGGTACAGGCCGCCGACCGCGAGCACGAAGCCGAGGCCGCCGAGCGCCATCGCGGCGTCGCCGAAGTCGGCGCCGACGAGCGCGAGCGGCGCGTCCTTGCCGCTGAACACGGCGAGCGCGGCCATCGCGACGCCGAGCAGGCCCTCGCCGACGATCATGCCGCTCGCGAGCAGCACGCCGAGCTGCTTCGCGCTCGCGGGCCTGACCGAGCGGTCGGCGCGGCGCTCCCAGAACCAGCCGACGATCGCGCCGACGACGACCATCAGCGTCGTGCCCATCGGCAGGTAGATGCCCAGGCCCACGGCGAGCGGCGGCAGCTGCATATGGCTGCCGGGCTTGCGCAGGCGCTTGATGACTTCGTCGACGATCACGAGGCCGACGCCGAGCACGACGCCGGTGCCGAGCAGGCTCCAGTCGAGGTCGCCCTGCAGCACGCCTTTGGCGAGCGCCGAGATCAGCGCGGCCTGCGGCGCGGCGAGCGCGTGCGCGGCGTCGGCGCCGGGCGCGCCGGCGAAGCCGTAGGCCCTTTGCAGCAGGTCGAGCACCGGCGGGATCACGAGCGCGCCGGCGACCGTGCCGATCGCGAGCGCGACCTGCTGGCGCCACGGCGTCGCGTCGACGAGCTGGCCGGTCTTGAGGTCCTGCAGGTTGTCGTTCGCGACCGTCGCCGCGGCGACGATCACGGCCGTCACGAACAGCGTGAACGCGACGAGCGCGGGGCCCGCGCTCGCCGGCAGCAGCGGCTTGACGCCGAGCGCGACGAGCAGCGCCGCGCTCGTCACGACGATGATGCCGAGGCCCGACAGCGGGCTGTTGCTCGAGCCGATCAGGCCGGCCATATAGCCGCACACGGCGGCGACGAAGAAGCTCATCAGCGCGATGAACGCGATGCCGCCGACGACGAGGATCGCCGTGGCCGAGCCCAGGCCCGCGCCCGCGCTCATGTCGGCGAGCAGCCAGCCGATCGGCACGAGGCAGGCGAGCGTGACGCCCGCGACCCAGCCGATCGGCAGGTCCTGCTCGGTGCGCGGCAGCAGCGCGCCCTGGCCGGCCTTGCGCGCGCGCGACGCGGCGAACGCCGACGCGAGGCCCGCGCCGACCGGCTTGACGAGCTTGACGAGGGTCCAGACCGCGGCGACGGCGATCGCGCCCGCGCCGACGAAGCGCACCTGCTTGGCCCAGACCTTGGTCGCGAGCGCGGCGACGTCGGCGCCCGCGTCGAAGGGCAGCAGGCTCGTCAGGTGCGGCACCGCGACGGCCCAGGAGATCAGCACGCCCGCGAGCATCGCGACGCCGGCCCACAGGCCGACCAGGTGGCCGACCGCGAGCAGCGCGAGCGAGAGGTTGAAGTCGAAGCCCGTGGCGCTGCTGCCGTCGCGGCTCAGGCGGAAGTAGCGCTGCACGTCGCTCGCGAACACCTGGGTCGCGACGACGACCTGGAACGCGGCCGACGCGATCGCGCCCCAGACGATCGCGAGCAGGCCCGCGCGGTTCTCGGCCGCCGCGCCGTCGCCCTGCTCGCCGACCTTGAGCACCTCGGCGCAGGCGACGCCCTCGGGGTAGGGCAGGTCGGACGTGGTCACGAGCGCGCGGCGCAGGGGGATCGAATAGGTCACGCCGAGCACGCCGCCCATTGCGCAGATGATCACGCAGGTCAGGTAGGGGAAGCCGGTCCACCAGCCGACCATCACGAGGCCCGGCAGGACGAAGATGATCGACGAGATCGCGCCCGCGGCCGAGGCGACCGTCTGGACGATGTTGTTCTCCTGGATCGTCACGCCGCGCGCGTAGCGCAGCAGCGCCATCGAGATCACCGCGGCGGGGATCGAGGTCGCGAAGGTCAGGCCGGCCTTGAGGCCGAAATACACGTTGGCTGCCGTGAACAGCAAGGTGATCAGCAGGCCGAGCACGACGCCGCGCAGCGTGAGCTCGGATTGGGTGGGGCTGTCCGGTTTCAAAGGAACTCCTCGGGAATCAAGGCGCGAATCATCTCCGCAGAAGGGGGTGCGCCACATCAGGGCTTGCAGGGGCCCGCCGCGGTGAAGCAGACGGCCAAAAGGCCCGATTGTGCAAGCCCCGCGCATCGGCGACATTAGCGCCCTCACAGGGAGGCGAGATGAGCGACGGACTGGAGATCCCGGGCGAGGTGCTGGCCCAGGCGGTGGTGGCGCAGGCGGTGGCGAAGGGGCTGACGGGCGCGCCCGATGCCCACGCCGCGCACCACGCGACGAACTGCGCGAACTGCGGCGCGGTGCTCGGCGGGCGCTACTGCCAGCAATGCGGCCAGGCCGCCCATGTCCATCGCTCGCTGCTGCACATGGTCGAGGAGCTGCTGCACGGCATCTTCCACTTCGAGACCAAGGCCTGGCGCACGCTGCCGCTGCTGATGTTGCGGCCCGGCCGGCTCACGCGCGAGTACATCGACGGCCGGCGCGTGCGCTACGTCGGGCCGTTGCCGCTGTTCCTGTTCATGATGTTCGCGATGTTCCTCGTGATTTCGTTGACGAGCCATCGCGACGACGACGCGGCGGCGGCCGCGCGCAAGACCCCCGACACACAGGCGCGAGTCGACGCCAGGCCCGCCCCGGCCGCGCCGCCCGCGGCAAGCGCGCCCGAGGGCGACGACGACATCGACCTGAGTTTCGTGGCCGGCAAGCACAAGGCGCCGCTGACCGAGGCGCGCCTGCACGGCCAGCTGCTCGACAACGGCATGACCTGGCTCGCCGGCCCGGGCATCGAGCACAAGCTCGTCCACGCCTACAACAACCGGGAACTGACGGTCTACAAGCTCAAGAACGGCGCGGCCAAGTACGCGATCCTGCTCGTGCCGATCACGCTGCCGTTCCTGTGGCTGCTGTTCGTGTGGCGGCGCGGCGTGAACATGTTCGACCACGCAGTGTTCTCGTTCTACTCGCTGTCGGCGATGGCGGTGCTGGTGTCGCTGACCGCGATCCTCGGCACCCTGAATCTCGGCGGCGCGGCCGGCGCGCTGATCTGCTTCGCGCCGCCGATCCACCTGTTCGTGCAGCTGCGCGGCGCCTATGCGCTGTCGCGCTGGGGCGCGTTGTGGCGCACGCTCGCGCTGCTCGTCTACGCGCTGGTCGCGCTCGCGCTGTACTTCCTGATCGTCGTGCTCGTGAGCATGTGAGGCGCGGCCCGCGCGGGGCTCAGCCGCCGTCCTCGTCGAGCAGCGCGCGCGTCGCGTCTTCCCATTGCTCGAGCTCCTCGGCGCCGACCTGCAGCCAGTCGAGCGCCACGGCGTGGTGGGCGCTCCAGTCGGCGTCCTCGTCCATGCCCTCGTGGCGGCGCATCAAGTGCTCGGCGACCAGGCCCAGCGCGACGAGGGTCTGGACCTCGGGCTCGACGCCGCTCGCGCCGAGCACGTCGAAGTCGTGGTGCAGGCGCAGCGCGGCCATCAGCTCGGGCGGCATGTTCCAAACGCGCGCGACGAGCGCGCCGACGACCGCGTGGTCGGTCTTGTGGTTCGCGTTCTCGGTCGCGATGAACGGCCGGTCGATGCGCGCGGCGGCCTCGACGAGCGTCGCGCCGTAGCCGCGCACGCTCTGCATCAGCACCGGCATGCCGACGTGCAGGAACAGGCCGAACAGGTGGGCGAGGTCCCGGGACACGCCGGGCAGCTGGCCGGCGAGGAAGGCGCAGGCGACGGCGCGCTTGGTCGAGCGCTTCCAGAAATGCGCGAGCTGCGGGTTGCTGACCGGGATCGCGTGGACGGTCAGGAAGTTCGTCATCAGCGCCGCGGTCTCGGTCAGGCCGAGCCGCGTCATCGCCTGGCCGACCGTCGCGCAGGGCGGGCCGAGCGGGCGGTACAGCGGGCCGTTGGCCGCGCGCAGCAGGGTCGCGGCCATCGCGACGTCGCCCGCAGCGATGCGCGCGACCGCGTTCAGGTCGGGCTCGGCCTGGCCGAGCGCCTGCTGGAGTGCGGCGAGCAGCTCGGGGCAGGGCGGGATCTTGATCTGGCGGAGACTGCCGCTCGCGCGCGACTGGTCGATCTCCTGGCGGATGGCTGCACTGTTCTTCATGGGCTAACGCTGAAACCTGCCGTTATCTGCCGGCCGGCGATTATCGGCAGCGCCGCGTGCCCGCGGCATGACGGCAAGTCGCGCTTTAGTGCGAAATTCTTCTCACGCGCCGCGACGACCGGCCTGTACAGTGCTTTTGCCGCCCGCCGTCCAGGGGTTTGCGGCGCATATCACCGCACCGCGCGGGCGCGCGACGCCCCGGATCTCGACGATGGTTTGTCTGCTTCGCTGCACCGGCTTCGTGCGCGCGCTCGCTTGCGCGCTGCTGCTGGCTGCGCCGCTGACGAGCGTCGAGGCGCTCGACCAGGCCAAATTCCTCGAGTCCGCCAAGGCGCGCGGCGCGCACACCGTGGCCGAGGCCCAGGCGATGCTGCAGATGATCGACCGCGCGGCCAAGGCCGAGGAGCCGGTGCGCATGGTCATCGTCAACGACTTCTTCAACAAGCACATCGCGTTCCATACCGACTGGGAGGTCTGGGGCGTCGAGGACTACTGGGCGAGCCCGCTCGAGGCGCTCTGGAAGGGCGCCGGCGATTGCGAGGACTACGCGATCGCGAAGTACTTCAGCCTGCTCACGGCCGGGGTGCCCGAGGCCAAGCTGCGCATGGTCTACGTGCGCGTGATGCTCGACGGCAAGCCCGAGCCGCACATGGTCGTCGCCTACTATCCGACGCCCGACGCGAAGCCGCTGATTCTCGACAACATCAACCCGCAGGTGCTGCCGGCCACGCAGCGGCCCGACCTGGCCCCCGTGTTCAGCTTCAATACGGCCGGGCTGTGGAACGGCGTCGGCGCGGCGACCATGGGCGACCCGATGGTGCGGCTGTCGCAGTGGCGCGACCTCGTCGCCAAGGTGCGCGCCGAAGGGTTCTAATAGCGCGCACGGAAAAAAGGAAGAATCGACCATGTCCTTGATGCGACAAGTCTGGCTGCTGGTGCTCGGCGTCGTGCTCGTCTCGCTGCTCGGCAGCGTGGCCGTCTCGGCCGGCTCGGTGCGGCAGGTGCTGCAGACCCAGCTGCGTATCAAGAATTCCGACAACGCGGCGGCGCTCGCGCTCGCGATGTCCCAGCAGCACGGGGACGCGAGCCTGATGCAGCTGCTGATGTCGGCGCAGTTCGATACCGGCCACTACCAGTCGCTGCGCTGGCTCAAGGCCGACGGCAAGCTCGCCTACGAGCTCAAGGGCCCGCATGGCGCGAGCCGCGCGCCGCAATGGTTCCAGGCGCTCGCGCCGATCGAGGCGCCCGCGGGCGTCGCCCAGGTCAGCGACGGCTGGAACGCGGCCGGCTCGATCGAGGTCACGAGCCAGGCGGCCTACGCCTACGACGAGCTGTGGGCGAGCACGCTGCGCAACTGCGCGCTGCTGCTCGGCGTCGGCCTCGTCGCCGGCCTCGTCGCGCTCGTCGTGCTCAAGCGTATCCGCCGCCCGCTCGACAGCGCGGTCGCGCAGGCCCAGCAGGTCGCCGAGGGCACCTACAAGCTCGTCGAGGAACCGCGGGTGCCCGAGCTGCGCCGCCTGACCCAGGCGATGAACGCGATGGTCACGCGCGTGCGCGCGCTGTTCGAGGCCCAGGCCGAGCAGCTGCGCATGCTCGCCGTGCAGGCGCACCGCGACGCGCTGACCGGCATGGGCACGCGCAAGCATTTCCTCGCCGAGCTCGAGTCGGCGCTCACGCACGACGAGGGCCCCGAGCGCGGCGGCCTCGTGATCGTGCGCCTGCGCGAGCTCGCCGGGCTGAACCAGCGCCTCGGCCGGCCCCAGGTCGACCTCGTGCTGACGACGATCGCGCACGCGGTGAACGTGTACCCCGAACATGTGAAGGGCTGCCTCGCCGGCCGCATGAACGGCTCGGACTTCGCGCTGTGGCTGCCCGCGCCCGACGTCGCGCGCGAGACCGCGACAGCGCTCGGCGACGCGCTGCGCGCGAGCCTGCCGGCTTTCGGCAACGGCGTGCAGGTCGCGCTCGGCTCGGTCGAACTGCCGCGCGACCGGCCCTTGAGCCAGTGGCTCGGCGAGGTCGACGCGGTGCTCGCGCGCGCCGAGGCGCAGCCGGGCTTCGTCGTCGAGGCCGTCGCCGCGCCCGAGGACGGCGCGCTGGCCCTGGGCGAGCGCGCGTGGCGCGCGGCCGTGCTCGACGCGCTGCACGCGCGCCGCGCGCGCCTGCGCGAGTTCCCGCTGCTCGACCGCCACGGCGCGCTCGTGCACCTCGAATGCCCGCTGCAGCTGCGCCTCGAGGAGCAGGGCGAGTATGTCGCGGCCGTGCGCTGGCTGCCGCTCGCGACGCGCAGCCGCCTGACGACCGACGCCGACACGCTCGCCGTGAGCCTCGCGCTCGACGCGATCCAGGCCGACGGCCGCGCGCGCTGCGTGAACCTCGCGTCGGCCTCGCTCGCCGACTCGGGTTTCACGGCGCGCCTGCGCGAGATCGTCTTCGCGCGCCCGCAGGAGGCGCGCAAGCTCGGCGTCGAGGTCGCCGAGGGCGCCGCGATCCAGCATTTCGAGGCGCTTCAGGAGCTCGGCCGCCAGCTGCGCCCGCTCGGCGTCAAGCTCGGCCTCGAGCACGCGGGCGCGGGGCTCGCGCAGATCGACCGGCTCTACCAGCTGGGCCTCGACTACGTGAAGCTCGACGCCTCGGTCGCGACCGGCGTGAGCGGCGACGCGGCGCGCGCGGCCTTCGTGCGCGGCACGCTCGTGATGCTGCGCAGCCTCAACGTGCGCGTCTACGCCGAGGGCCTGTACGACGAGCGCGACGTGCTCGCGCTGTGGGAATGCGAACTCGACGGCGTGACGGGGCCCTGGGCGACCGATCGCGCCGGCAAGTAGGCGGTTGCTCAGGCGATATCGCCGACGTGCACGGCGTCGCGCCGTCCCGCGCGGCGGTCGGCGAAGAAATGCTCGAGCGTCACGCGCGTGGTCTGGAACGCGATCTCGCTCCAGGGGATCTCGGCCTCGCTGAACAGCTGGGCCTCGAGCGACTCGGGGCCGGGGTCGAAGCGCTCCGACAGCAGCCGCGCGTGGAAGAACAGGTGGATCTGGCCGACCTTCGCGACGTTGAGCAAGGTGAGCAGCGGGCCCATCTCGAACCGGGCTCCGGCTTCCTCGGTCGTCTCGCGCGCGGCCCCCTGCTGCACCGTCTCGAACAGCTCGAGAAAGCCGGCCGGCAGCGTCCACAGGCCGCGCCGCGGCTCGATCGCGCGGCGGCACAGCAGCACGCGCTCGGCGCCCGGCTCGCCCCACACCGGCACGGTGCCCACGACGTTGATCGGGTTCTCGTAATGGACCGTGCCGCAGCGCGTGCAGACGGCGCGCTCGCGCGTGTCGTCGGCGGGCACCTCGTAGCGCGTCGGGGCGCCGCAGTCGGCGCAGAAGCTGTATCGGCGGGCACGGAACATGGCCGCAGTGTAGGCCCGCACCGCCATGGCATGATGACCCGATGGAACTGTTCAATTACTTCCGCTCGTCGGCGTCGTGGCGCGTGCGCATCGCGCTGGCGCTGAAGGGCCTGGACTACGCCTACCGCGGCGTGCACCTGCTGCGCGACGAACAGCGCGCGGCCGACTACGGCGCGCTCCAGCCCTCGCAGCTCGTGCCCCTGCTCAAGGACGGCGACCACGTCTTGAGCCAGTCGCTCGCGATCCTCGAATACCTCGACGAAACCCACCCCGAGCCGGCGCTGCTGCCGCGCACGCCGGCCGACCGCGCGTTCGCGCGCAGCCTCGCGCTCGACATCGCCTGCGAGGTCCACCCGCTCAACAACCTGCGCGTGCTGCGCTACCTGGTCCACGAGATGGGCGTCGACGAGGCGCGTAAGAATCAGTGGATCCGCCACTGGATCGAGCAGGGCCTGGCCGTCGTCGAGGCGCGCGTCGCCGTGCGCGGCGAGCGCTTCTGCCACGGTGCCGCGCCGGGGCTCGCCGACTGCCTGCTCGTGCCCCAGCTGTTCAACGCGCGCCGTTTCGAAGCGAAGCTCGACGCGCTGCCGACGCTGCTGCGCATCGAGGCCCAGTGCCTGGCGCTGCCGGCGTTCGCCGAGACCCAGCCCTCGCGCTGCCCCGACGCCGAGTGAGCGCCGTCATGAGGGGTGATGACGTACCGGCGCAGCCGCACGCCGACTGGCTGCGGCCCGACTGGCCGCTCGCCCATGTGCGCGCGTTCATGACGACGCGCGCCGGCGGCGTCAGCGCGGGCGCGCACGCGAGCCTCAATATCGGCCGTTCGGTCGGCGACGACCCGGCCCATGTCGCGGCGAACCGCGCGCGCGTGAGCGCGGCGCTCGGCGCACCCGCGCTGTTCATGCCCCAGGTCCACGGCGCCGAAGTGCTCGTGCTCGGGCCCGAGCATGTCGGCGTCGAGCTGGCGCCGCACGACGCGGCCGTCAGCACGAGCCCCGCGCTCGGCGTCGCGATCCAGGTCGCCGACTGCCTGCCCGTGCTGTTCGCGGCGCCGCGCGGCGTCGCCGGGGCGCATGCCGGTTGGCGCGGCCTCGCGGGCGGCGTGCTCGAGAACACCGTCGCGGCGTTGTGCCGCGAGGCGGGCTGCGCGCCCGACGAGGTCCAAGCGTGGTTCGGCGCGTGCATTGGCCCGACGGCGTTCGAGGTCGGCGCCGACGTGCTCGCCGCGTTCGGCCGGCCGGCCGTGCACGCGGACCAGCCGCTGTTTCGCTACCAGCCGAACCAGGCCGGCGAGCCGCGCTGGCGCGCCGACCTCGTCGGTCTCGCGCGCGAGCGCCTCGCCGCGGCCGGCGTCACGCGCACCGGCGGCGGGCGCTGGTGCACCGTCGGCGACGCGTCATTCTTCTCGTACCGGCGCGAGCGCCTCGCCGGTCGCATGGTCGCGGCGATTCGCCTCGTCTAGTTCGGCGCGCTCCCGCGCGCGCCTCGCGCGCCGCCGCAGCGGCGCCGCGAGCAGCCAGCCGAGCAGGCCGGCCGGCAGCGCGCCGTAGAGGAGCCAGGTCACGAGCGCGCCGAGCCAATGGCCGCCGAGCCCTTCGGCCGCGGCCATCAGCGTGACGACGAACAGCCAGGTCAGCGGAACGAGGTGGAGCATGGATGCGGCGCGGCGGGCAAAGGCCGTGCAGCTTAACCCGCGCATGGCCGCGCGGAGGGCTTGGTTTTCGTCATCCGGCCGGCATCGGCTTCCGGTTAGCATGGCCTCGACCTTGCTACGAAGACAGGGCCGGACGCCGTGCGTCGCGGCCGGATAAGCGACGAGGAGACGTATGGATACAAGGGCGGAGCCGACCCGCTGGTTCGCCGAGATGGCAGCCCAGGCGCAAGAGGCCATGCAGCAGGCCTTCCAGGTCTACACCATGGGGGGCGCCGGACTCGGCGGCGGGCATGGCTGGGGCGACCTGCCCGGTGCGCCCGGCGCGCCCGATTTCGGCCGGCTGACGGCCGCGCTGCCGCAGCTCAAGACGGGCCTCGGCAGCGTGCCGCCCGAACAACTCGCCGCGATCGAGGCCGACTACCTGCGCGACGCCGGCGCGCTCTGGAACGCGATGCTCGCCGGCGAGGACCCGCCGGCCGGCCTCGGCGGCGACCGCCGCTTCGCCGCCAAGGCCTGGCACGACAATCCGCTGAGCCGCTACACGGCCGCGCTCTACCTGCTCAACGCGCGCGCGCTGACAAGCCTCGCCGACGCGGTCGAGGGCGACGCCAAGACGCGCGAGCGCGTGCGCTTCGCCGTCGCGCAATGGGTCGACGCGGTCGCGCCGAGCAACTTCCTCGCGCTGAACCCCGAGGCGCTCGGCCGCGCGCTCGAGACCCAGGGCGAGAGCCTCGCGCGCGGCGTCGAGCAGTTCGTCGGCGACCTCCAGCGCGGCCATCTGTCGCAGACCGACGAAAGCGCGTTCGAGGTCGGCGTCAACGTCGCGACGAGCGCGGGCAGTGTCGTCTACGAGAACGAGTTGTTCCAGCTGATCGAATACAAGCCGCTGACGGCCCAGGTGCACGCGCTGCCGATGCTGTTCGTGCCGCCCTGCATCAACAAGTTCTACATCCTCGACCTCCAGCCCGAGAACTCGTTGATCCGCTACACGGTCGAGCAGGGCCACCGCGTGTTCGTCGTGAGCTGGCGCAACCCCGACGACAGCTGCGCCGCCTGGACCTGGGACGACTACATCGAGCGCGCCGCGATCGAGGCGATCAAGGTCACGCGCGAGATCGCCGGCACCGAGCGCCTCGACGCGCTGGGCTTTTGCGTCGGCGGCACGATCCTCGCGACCGCGCTGGCCGTGCTCGCCGCGCGGGGCGAGCAGCCGGCCGCGAGCCTCACGCTGCTGACGACGCTGCTCGACTTCTCCGACAACGGCGTGCTCGACATCTTCGTCGACGAGGCCGCCGTGCACCTGCGCGACATCACGCTCGGCGCCCAGGCGCCGGCCGGCCCGCGCCTGCTCGCCGGCCGCGAGCTTGCCACGACCTTCAGCTTCCTGCGTCCGAACGACCTGGTCTGGAACTACGTGGTCGGCAACTACCTGAAGGGCGAGGCACCGCCGGCCTTCGACCTGCTGTACTGGAACGGCGACGCGACCAACCTGCCGGGTCCGATGTACTGCTGGTACCTGCGCCACGCCTATCTGAACAACGAGATCGGCAAGCCCGGCGCGCTGACGGTCTGCGGCGAGGCCGTCGACCTCGGCAAGATCAAGGCGCCCGTGTATCTGTACGGCTCGCGCGAGGACCACATCGTGCCCTGGACCAGCGCCTACGCGAGCACGCGCCTGCTCAAGGGCCCGAAGCGCTTCGTGCTCGGCGCCTCGGGCCATATCGCCGGCGTCGTGAACCCGCCGGCCAAGAAGAAGCGCAGCCACTGGATCGGCAAGGGCCAGGCGCTGCCGGCCGACGCGCAAGCCTGGTTCGCGGGCGCGGTCGAGCACCCGGGCAGCTGGTGGACCGACTGGTCGCAATGGCTGGCCGGGCACGCCGGCCCGCTCAAGGCCGCGCCGCGCACGCCCGGCAACCGCAAATACAAGGCGATCGAGCCCGCGCCCGGCCGCTACGTCAAGGCGAAGGCCTGACGAAGGCAATAGCCTGACCCCTTTCCCCGACCGAATGTTTGACTGGAGATAGACATGAGTACCGACATCGTCATCGTCGCCGCGGCACGCACCGCGATCGGCAAATTCGGCGGCACGCTGGCCAAGACCCCGGCGGCCGAACTCGGCGCCACCGTCGTCAAGGATCTGCTGCGTCGCACCGGCCTCGCGGGCGAGCAGATCGACGAGCTGATCCTCGGCCAGGTCCTGCAGGCCGGCTGCGGCCAGAACCCGGCGCGCCAGACCGTGATCAAGTCGGGGCTGCCGAACACCGTGCCGGCGCTGACGATCAACAAGGTCTGCGGCTCCGGGCTCAAGGCCGTGATGCTCGCGGTCCAGGCGATCCGCGACGGCGACGCCGAGATCGTGATCGCGGGCGGCCAGGAGAGCATGAGCCTGAGCCCGCATGTGCTGCTCGGCTCGCGCGACGGCCAGCGCATGGGCGACTGGAAGATGATCGACTCGATGATCACGGACGGCCTGTGGGACGTCTACAACCAGTACCACATGGGCATCACGGCCGAGAACGTCGCCAAGAAGTACGGCGTGAGCCGCGAGCAGCAGGACGCGCTCGCGCTCGCCTCGCAGCAAAAGGCCGCGGCAGCGCAGGACGCGGGCCGCTTCAAGGACGAGATCGTGCCAGTCAGCATCGCCCAGAAGAAGGGCGACCCGCTGATCTTCGACACCGACGAATTCGTCAACCGCAAGACCAACGCCGAGGCGCTCGCGGGCCTGCGCCCGGCCTTCGACAAGGCCGGCAGCGTGACGGCCGGCAACGCCTCGGGCCTCAACGACGGCGCCGCGGGCGTCGTCGTGATGAGCGCGGCCAAGGCCGCGAGCCTGGGCCTCAAGCCGCTCGCGCGCATCGCCTCGTACGCGAGCGCGGGCCTCGACCCGGCGATCATGGGCATGGGCCCGGTGCCGGCCGCGCGCAAGGCGCTCGCGCGCGCGGGCTGGCAGGCCGCCGACCTCGACCTGCTCGAGGTCAACGAGGCCTTCGCGGCGCAGGCCTGCGCCGTGCACGGCGAAATGGGCTGGGACACGAGCCGCGTCAACGTGAACGGCGGCGCGATCGCGCTCGGCCACCCGATCGGGGCCTCGGGCGCCCGCATCCTCGTCACGCTGCTGCACGAGATGCAGCGCCGCGACGCGAAGCGCGGCATCGCGTCGCTGTGCATCGGCGGCGGCATGGGCGTCGCGCTGACGGTCGAGCGCTGAGGCGCGGTCAGGTTTCGTAGAGATAGCACCGGCGCGCTTGGCCGGTGCAACACAAAGCCCGAGTGGCAAAGGAGATGGAGATGAGCCAGAAGATTGCGTATGTCACCGGCGGCATGGGCGGCATCGGCACGGCGATGTGCCAGCGCCTGCACAAAGAGGGCTTCAAGGTCATCGCGGGCTGCGGCCCGAGCCGGGACTACGACAAATGGCTGAGCGAGCAAGCGGCGCTCGGCTACACCTTCCACGCGTCGGTCGGCAACGTCGGCGACTGGGACTCGACGGTCGCCGCCTTCGAGAAGGTCAAGGCCGAGCATGGCGTCGTCGACGTGCTCGTGAACAACGCCGGCATCACGCGCGACGGCATGTTCCGCAAGATGAGCAAGGCCGACTGGGACGCGGTCATGAACACCAACCTCGACAGCATGTTCAACGTGACCAAGCAGGTCATCGACGGCATGCTCGACAAGGGCTGGGGCCGCATCATCAACATCTCGTCGGTGAACGGCGAGAAGGGCCAGTTCGGCCAGACCAACTACTCGGCGGCCAAGGCCGGCATGCACGGCTTCACGATGGCCCTGGCCCAGGAGGTCGCGGCCAAGGGCGTGACGGTCAACACCGTGAGCCCCGGCTATATCGGCACCGACATGGTCCGCGCGATCAAGCCCGAGGTGCTCGAGAAGATCGTCGCGACCATCCCCATCAAGCGCCTCGGCACGCCCGAGGAGATCGCGTCGATCGTCGCCTGGCTCGCCGGCGAGGACTCGGGCTTCACGACCGGCGCGGACTTCTCGTGCAACGGGGGCCTGCACATGGGGTGAGCCGGCACAAAGGACCGCCCTGAGGGCGGTCCGCCGGCCGGCGAACGCCAGTCCGCGTCTCGCGCGGACTGGCCGGGCCGCCGTGAAGGCAGCGAGACCCGCCGGCCGGCGAACGCCAGTCCGCATCTCGCGCAGCCGGGCAGCCAGCCTCCCGCGGTATCGTTGCACGTGTGCACAAACCCACCCTGACGGTCGCCGACGTCGAGCTCACCTTCATCCGCGCCCAGGGCCCGGGCGGCCAGAACGTCAACAAGGTCGCCTCGGCCGTGCAGCTGCGCTTCGACATCCGGGCCTCGGCCCTGCCCGAGCCCGTCAAGGCGCGCCTGCTCGCGCTCGGCGACCGACGCATCGACGCGGACGGCGTCGTCACTCTCAAGGCGCAGCGCCACCGCAGCCAGGAGCTGAACCGCGCCGACGCGCTCGCGCGGCTGCAGGCGCTCGTCGACAGCGTCGCGCAGCCCGCCAAGCCGCGCCGCCCGACCCGCCCGACGCTCGCCTCGCAGCGCCGCCGCCTCGACGCCAAGGGCCAGCGCGCGACCGTCAAGGCCGGCCGCGGCAAGGTCAACGCCGACTGAAACGGGCGCGCGGCGCGGCGTCCCGGCTGCGCCGGCGCCGCGCATGGATCAGGCCGAACGTCACGAGCCCCAGCACGGACATCTTCGGCGTGCTCAGCTCGGGCACGGCGCCGACCGGGCCGGTGGCCTGGGACCAGCTGGTCACACAGGCGCCGCCGTGGCTCAGGGAAGGCACATTGACGAAGATCTGCTGGACGGTATACGTGCCGCTGCCGAGGGTGACCGCATCCTGGTGAAACGCGCAGGGGTCGGCCACCTCGGCCTGGAGATTCGTGTCAAGCCAGCCCAGCGGCGGGCCGCTTGTGGCTGTCGCGTTGCCAAGTTGCGGATCGGTCAGGGCGTTGAACAGCAGGTGCGTTGTGTTGGCCGTCAAATCGTCGGCGGGCCGCACCCCGTTTCCGCATCCCTGCTGGATGCCGTTGATCCAGCCGTACACCAGATTTCCGGCATTCGCGTGGAATGAACAAGCGAGGTTGCTTTCCTGTTCGGTCACGCCGGGCGCCGTGAAGATCGCGTAGATCGCCGCGGTGGACCTGGGCAGCGTGCCGTTGGCCAGTTGGTCGTTGAGGATCGAAGCCAGGCCGCTGTCGCTCACGTTCGTGCCGAGCCAGCCCTGGGCGGCGCTGTTGGCGCTCGTGATGTTGACGGCCCCGCCATAGCTGATCGTCGTGCTCGCGCCGTACAGCGACGCCAGGTTCATGTAGGGCGAACCCGTCAGATTGCCGAGCAGGCCCGCCACGGCGGACTGCGCGTTGGGAGTGCCGCTCCAGTCGCCGTACCAGATCGTGTAGACGGTCGTGTTACCCGTCATGACCGGTCCGCCCTGATATTGCATGTTGTACGTGCAATTGGCGGCCGCTCCAACCAACAAGCAATCCGGGCTCGTGGCGCTCGTGCCCTGTGCGGCAGCCGTGCCGGGGCCGAGCAACGCCATCGTGAATGCGAGGGCGGCGCCCCATCGAAACAGTGTTTTCATCCTTGTTCTCCGGCCGGTCGGGCCCAGGGGGTTGCGGTCTTGGTGGCGCCGGCCCAACCCGGCCGCGCCAACCAGGAGCAGGTAGACGCAAGTCTCGTGCCGTTGAAGGCTTCGGCCTCCATCGGATGGAGGATTGCCTCGGCGCGGGTGGGACGCCGTGCAGGTCGACCCCGAATGCGGGGATCGTCATCCGATGGACTTGTAAAGAATGTCGACGCGCGGCGGCGGCCCGGCGTTCCCGACCGGCCTCGTCGACCTGCCTGGACAGGCAGGGCATGATGCGCGGCATGAATCGGTCCGACGCCAGCCCACTAAAGCCCTTCCCGGTGCGCCTGCGACCGGGCGAAGACCTGCGTCGCGCGCTCGAAGAGCGGGTCGCGGCGCACGCGCCGATGGCCGCCATCGCCGCGTTTGTCCTGTCCGGCATCGGCAGTCTGCGGCCGGCGCGCCTGAGGCTGGCCGGCGGCGAGACGCTGCTCGACCTGGACGAGGACCTCGAGCTGCTCACCTTGGCGGGAACGATTGCCGCACCGGGCACCCATCTCCACCTGAGCGTGGCCGACCCGCACGGCCGCGTCTTCGGCGGCCACGCCAGCTACGGCTGCATCGTGCGCACCACGGCCGAGGTGTTGATCGCCCTGCTGCCCGGCTGGGACTTCATGCGCGAACCCGATCCTGCCACGGGTTGGGCGGAACTGGCGATCCGGCGCGCCGGCTGAGCTGCCCGGCTTGAGGGCTTGGGGAATCAGTTCGCGGGCGCACAGGCCTCGAAGCGCGCCGCGCTCGTGCCGGTCTCGAGCAGCGACTTCAGGTTCGAGACGACCTGCGGCCAGCCGCCGCTGACGGCCTGGACGAGCTTCGAGTCGGCGCGCTCGACCGTGTGGGTGACCGTGAGCTTGCACTGATCCCGGCCCGCCTCGATCTCCATCGTGCAGGTCGAATCGCCCTCGGCCGCGAGTTCCGGCTTCATCTGGTGGGCCCAGCGGATCACCAGCCGGCGCGGCGGCAGCGCCTCGACGATCGTGCCGGCGTCCCAGATCGCGCCGTCGCTGCTGGCGACGAGTTTCCACGGCGATCCAGGCGTGAACGCGCTCTCGGCGCGCATGCCGAACCAGTATGTCTCCGGAGGGCTGGGTATGATTGACCCGGACCGCCGGAGAAGCACCATGTCTGACCTTGTCGCCGAGCTAGCCGAACGTGGCCGGGCTCTCGCTCCTGAGGAGCGCGCGCGCCTCGTCGAGCTGCTGCTGGAATCGCTGCACGAACCGCCGCTGGCCGAGGTCGAGGCCGCCTGGGGTGTCGAGATCCAGCGCCGTGTGGCCGCCTATGAACGCGGCGAGGTCGAAACTTTTGCGGCCGAAGACGTGTTCGCGGAGGCGCGCCGCATCGCGCCGTGAAGCAGGCGCGCTTCGCCGAGGCGGCGCGCTCAGAGTTGCTCGCTCAGACGGCTTATTACGAAGCGCTTCAGACTGGGTTGGGCGCGCGATTCCGCAATGAGGTCCAGGCTGTGGCGATGCGTGCGGCCGCGGTTCCCGCGCATGGCAAACCGTCGGCCGGCGGTACGCGGCGTCGACTCGTGGCGCACTTTCCCTGCTCGATCGTCTATAGCGAATTCGATGGCGGCATCCTGATCCACGCCGTCGCGGACGCGCGTCGTCTGCCGGCCTACTGGCTCGACAGATTGCGAGACACGTGACGTCCGTGACGGTCCTGCTCGACGACGTCGAAATCACGTTCATCCGCGCCCAGGGCCCGGGCGGCCAGAATGTCAACAAGGTCGCGTCGGCCGTGCAGCTGCGCTTCGACATCCGGGCCTCGGCCCTGCCCGAGCCCGTCAAGGCGCGCCTGCTCGCGCTGCGCGACCAGCGCATCACCGCCGAGGGCGTCGTCGTCATCAAGGCCCAGCAGTACCGCAGCCAGGACATGAACCGCGCCGACGCGCTCGCGCGGCTGCAGGCGCTCGTCGACTCGGTCGCGCAGCCGCCCAAGGTGCGCCGGCCGACGCAACCCACCCTCGGCTCGAAGCGCCGCCGCCTCGAGGCCAAGGGGGTGCGCTCGGCCGTCAAGGCCGGGCGGGGCAAGGTCGACCCGGGGAGCTGAGCTCCTTCAGGCCAGGCTCATCGCCAGGCGCCCGCCGCGCGTCCAGGCCTGCGCCTCTTCGCGCAGCAGGTAGAGCGCGCGCGGCTGCTCGCGCTGCCAGCTGCGCGGCACGTGCAGCGCGACGCCGGCGCGGCTGCGCGTCACGCGCAGGCCGCGCGTGACGATGTCGGTGCGCGCGTGGCACACGAGCACGGCGAGGCGCAGCGCGACGATCTGCCACAGCAGGGTGTCGTCGGCCGCCACCGCGTCGAGCTTGCGCAGGCCGCCGCGCTGGCCGAGCACGAGGTTGCCGAGGCGGCGCAGCTGGCTTTGCGAGAAGCCCGGCGCGTCGACATGGGCGAGCAGGTAGGCGCTGTGGCGGTGGTGGTCGTGGTGCGAGACCATCATGCCGATCTCGTGCAGCGCGGCCGACCATTCGAGCTCGCGCTGCGCCTCGCGCGGCGCGCGCCCCGCGAGCTGGCGGTAGAGCTCGAGCGCGAGCGCCTGCACGCGCTGCGCCTGCGCGAGGTCGACGCCGAAGCGCTGCTGCAGCGCGATCACCGAGGCCTCGCGCATGTCGAGGCGCGGCGCGCCGCTGCCCGCGGCGAGGCCCAGGCGCTCGGCGAGGTCGAAGATCACGCCCTGGCGCAGCGCGCCCTTGGCCGGCAGCAGCTCGTCGATGCCGAACTGGGTCTGCAGCGTGTAGAGAATGCACAGGCCGCCCGCGACGACCGCGCGGCGGTCGTCCTTGAGGCCGGGCAGGCGCAGCGCGTCCATATGGCCGGCCGCGATGCATTGCTCGATGCACCAGCGCAGGCCGCTCGGCGTGATGCGGCCGTCGCTGACGCCGCTCGCGGCGAGGATCTGCGAGACCGCGCCGACCGTGCCCGACGAGCCGAGCGCCTGGCGCCAGCGGCTGCGCTCGAACAGGTTCAGCGCCTCCTCGAACTCGGCGCCCGCGGCGATCTGCGCGGCGCGGAAGGCGGCCTCGGTGTAGCGGCCCTGGGGGAAAAAGCGCAGCGACAGGCTCACGCTGCCGACCTGAAAGCTCTCGGCCGTCTGCGGCGTGCGGCCCTGGCCGAGGATCATCTCGGTCGAGCGCCCGCCGATGTCGATCACGAGGCGCGGCAGGCTCGAGCTCTGCAGGCGCGCGACGCCGGCGAAGATCAGGCGCGCCTCCTCGCGGCCCGAGATCACCTCGATCGGGTGGCCGAGCGCGAGCTGGGCGCGGCGCAGGAACTCGTCGCGGTTGCGCGCCTCGCGCAGCGTCTGCGTCGCGACCGCGCGCACGCGCGTCGGCGCGAAGCCCTGCAGATGGTCGGCGAAGCGCTGCAGGCAGTCGAGGCCGCGCTGCATCGCGCTCTCGGTCAGCATGCCCTCGGCGTCGAGGCCCGCGCCGAGGCGCACGGTGTCCTTCAGGTACTCGCGGCGCCGGTACTGGCCGCCCTGGAGCTGGGCGATCTCGAGGCGGAAGCTGTTCGAGCCCATGTCGATCGCGGCGAGCGGCGCGTCGGCCGGGTGGGACAGCGGGCTGTGGGATTCCTGGGCGTCGGCAGAAGAAAGCATCGGGGGAAGGGCGGGCGAGGACGCGGTCATGGCCGGGATTGTGGCTGCAATTGGCGACTATTCCTTGCGGCGACCGGCGCCGTCGCGTTCTGCCAGAATCGCCCGGCTTTGGGGGGTGCCACGATGTCCGACTCGAACCACGACCTGAACCGCCGCGACTTCGTGTGCCGCACGATCGGCACCGGCATCGCAGCCGCCGCGCTGCCGGCCCGCGCCGACGCGATCCGCACGAGCGCCGAGGGCCTCGAGGTCGGCGAAGTGACCGTCCTCGCGGCCGACGGCTTCGCGGTGCCCGCCTACCGCGCCGCGCCGGCCGGCAAGCGCGGCGCGCCGGTCGTGATCGTCGTCAGCGAGATCTTCGGTGTGCACGAGTACATCGCCGACGTCGCGCGGCGCTTCGCGCGGCTCGGCTACTTCGCGATCGCGCCCGACCTGTTCGCGCGCCAGGGCGACCCGGGCAGCTACGGCGAGATCGACAAGCTCATGAGCGAGCTCGTCGCCAAGGTGCCCGACGCCCAGGTCATGGGCGACCTCGACGCGACGCTCGCCTGGGCCGCCGCGCAGGGCGCCGACACGGCCAGGCTCGGCATCACGGGCTTTTGCTGGGGCGGCCGCATCACCTGGCTTTTTTGCGAGCACAACCCGAAGGTGAAGGCCGGCGTGGCCTGGTACGGCCGCCTCGTCGGCAAGCCGAACCCGCTGCAGCCGCATTCGGCGCTCGAACTCGCGGCCGAGCTGAAGGCGCCGGTGCTGGGCCTGTACGGCGGCGCCGACACCGGCATCCCGCTCGACACGCTCGAGCAGATGAAGACGGCGCTCGCCGGCGGCCCGCCGGCCGCCGAGAAAAGCGAGTTCCACGTCTACCCCGAGGCCGGCCACGCGTTCCACGCGGACTACCGGCCCAGCTATGTGCGCAGCGCCGCCGAGGACGGCTGGCAGCGCTGCCTCGCCTGGTTCAAGGCCCACGGCGTGGCTTGAGTGACCTGGCGGCCCGCGCCGAAGGGCGCGATCAGCGCACGATCAGCACCGGGACCTTGCAGTGCGTGAGCACCTTCTGGGTCTCGCTGCCGAGCAGCACGGCCGTGATGCCGCGGCGGCCGTGCGAGGACATCACGATCAGGTCGCATTGGTGCGAGCTCGCGTGTTCGATGATCGCCTCCCACGGGTGCAGGGCCTCGACCGTCGCGGCCTCGCAGATCACCTCGGCGCTGCGCGCGGCCGCGAGCACCGTGTTCACGCGCTCGCGCGCGATGCGCTCCTGCGCGTCGAAGAACTCCTGGGGTGGCGTCGGCTGCATCTCCGAGACCGCGCTGTAGGGGAAGGGCTCCTTGACCGAGACCGTGTAGAGCTGGCTGCCGTGGATGCGGGCGAGGCCGATGGCCGTGCCGACGGCCTTGCTCGTGAGGTCGGAGCCGTCGGTGGGAACGAGGATGCGCTTGAACATGATGGGCCTCCTTGCTTCGGACCTGCCCATCTTGGCCAGATGTCTAGCCGATGGCAACCGGCCTGAGCGGATCGCTGGACCATTCGCTCCACGATCCCGGGTAGAGCAGGGCGCCGCCGAGGCCCGCGTGTTCCATTGCGAGCAGGTTGTGACACGCGGTTACGCCCGAGCCGCATTGGTGGACGACCTCGGCCGGCGTCGCGAGGCCCAGCAGCGCGTCGAACTCGGCGCGCAGCTCGGCGGCCGGCTTGAAGCGGCCATCGGCGGCGAGGTTGAGCTTGAACAGGCGGTTCAGCGCGCCGGGAATATGGCCGGCCTTCGCGTCGAGCGGCTCGACCTCGCCGCGGAAGCGCTCGGGCGCGCGCGCGTCGATCAGGCGCAGCTGGCCCAGGCGCGCCTGCAGCGCGTCGGCGCCGAGCGTCGCGACGAGCGGCGCGCCGGCCTCGAAGTCGCCCGGCTGCACGGTCGGCAACTCGCTGCCCAGCGGGCCTTGCTTGCCGCCGTCGAGCACGGCGACCTCGGCGTGGCCGAGCCAGCGCAGCAGCCACCACAGCCGCGCTGCGTACATGCCGCCCTGCGCGTCATAGGCGACGACTTGCTGGCCGCGGCGCAGGCCCAGCGCGCGCAGCCGCGCGGCGAGCGCGTCGCGCTCGGGCAGCGGGTGGCGGCCGCGGAACCGGCCGTCCGGGCCCGTCTTCGCGCCGCTCAGGTCGCGGTCGAGGTGCAGGTAATGCGCGCCGGGCAGGTGGCCGGCGGCGTAGGCGCGCTCGCCGGCCGCGGGGTCGGCGAGGTCGAAGCTCACGTCGACGAGGAGCATCTCGGGCCGCAGCGCGGCGAAGTCGATCAGGGTGTGATGGGCGGCGCTCATGATTCCGCGATCGTATGCTGACTGTCGGCCGGCGTGCTGCGCGCGCGCGCAGCAGCGTCGCGGTGATGCCCGCGGCGACGATCAGCACGATGCCGAGCAGCGCGGGGCCGTCGATGCGGTCGCCGAACAGCGCGAGGCCGAAGATGCACGAGAACACGATGCCCAGGTACTGCAGGCAGGCGTTGGTCAGCGCGCGGCCCTTCGCGTAGGCGCGCGTGAGCGCGAGCTGCGCGCCGGTCGCGAGCAGGCCGACGCCGAGCAGCAGCGCGGCGCCGCGCAGCGTGTGCGCGTGAAAGCCTTCGGGCGAGGCGAGCGTCGTCGCCGCACCGGCGACCGCGCCCCCGAGCGAGAAGTAGAACACCGTGCGCGACTCGGGCTCGCCGACGCGGCCGAGCGCCGTGACCTGCAGATAGGCCATCGCCGCGAGCATGCCCGAGAGCAGGCCCGAGAGCCCGTACCACGCGAGCCGCGACTCCATCGACGGCCGCAGCACCAGCGCGACGCCGACAAAACCGACGAGCACGGCCGCGATCAGCCGACCGTCGAGGCGCTGGCCGCCCATCAGGATCGCGCCGCCGAGCAGGAACAGCGCCATCCAGACCGAGGACATGTAGTTCAGCGTCATCGCCGTCGCGAGCGGCAGGTGGCCGATCGCGTGGAACCACAGCACGAGCGAGGCCACGCCCGAGAGGCTGCGCCAGAAATGCATGGCCGGCACCCGGGTGCGCAGGCTCGCGGCGCCGGGGCGCAGGCTCAGGCCCGCGAGCAGCGCCATGCCGGTCAGGCCGCGGTACATGACGATCTCGCCGACGCCGTATTGCGCGCTCGCGAGCTTCACGCACACCCCCATGGTCGCGAACAGCAGCGTCGCCGCGATCATCAGCAGGCTCGCCGGCATCGCGGCGCGCCTCAGAGCTGCATCTCGCGGCGGTACCACTCGTGGAAGTGCTGCATGCCGTCTTCCATCGGGCTCTGGTACGGGCCGGCCTCGTCGTCGCCGCGCTCGAGCAGGGCGCGCCGGCCCTGGTCCATGCGCTCGGCGATTTCGTCGTCCTCGGCGCAGGTCTCCATGTAGGCGGCCTGGTGGGCGTCGACGAAGTCGCGCTCGAACGCGACGATTTCCTCGGGGTAGTAGAACTCGACGAGGTTCAGCGTCTTCTGCGGGCCCTTCGGGTGCAGGCTCGAGACGACGAGCACATGCGGGTACCACTCGACCATGATGTGCGGGTAATAGGTGAGCCAGATCGCGCCATGCTCGGGCGCGCGGCCCGCGCGGAAGCGCAGCAACTCGTCGTGCCAGCGCTGGTAGACGACCGAGCCCGGCCGCGCGAGTTCCTTGTGCACGCCGACGGTCTGGACCGAATGGTGGGCGCCGAACTCCCAGGCGAGGTCCTCGCACGCGACGAACTGGCCGAGGCCCGGGTGGAAGGGGCCGACGTGGTAGTCCTCGAGGTAGACCTCGATGAAGGTCTTCCAGTTGTAGTTGCACTCGTGGACGATCGCGCGGTCGAACTGGTAGCCCGTGAAGTCGAGCGCCGCGCGCGGGCCGAGGCTCGCGAGGTCGGCGGCGATGTCGCGGCCGTTGTCCTCGAACAGCAGGCCGTTCCACTCGCGCAGCGGGTAGCGCCTGAGCGCGAGGCAGGGGTCTTCGGCGAAATGCGGCGCACCGACGAGCTCGCCCTGCAGGTCGTAGGTCCAGCGGTGCAGCGGGCAGACGATGTTCGAGCGCGTGTTGCCGCGACCGCGCAGCATCACGGCCTGGCGGTGCCGGCAGACGTTGGACAGCAGCTCGGGCCCGCCCGGGTTGCGCACGAGCACGCGGCCCTCGCCCTCGTGGGCGAGGGCGTGGAAGTCGCCGGGCTCCGGGATGTTCAGGCCATGGCCGACATAGCGCGGCCCCTGGGCAAAGACCCTTGCCAGCTCGCGCCGGTAGAGGGTTTCGTCGAAATAGGCGCCGACCGGTAGTTGGGTCTTGCTGCGCGCGAGGGCTGAGACGGGAAGGCTCAGGTCGGACATGATCCAGATGGCTCCAAAACCAATGTCAACCCCCCGGCAATGACTGATGGGGCCTGGTGGGGATGCATGCCGGGTTTGTGAGGGAGGCCCGCGAGGGGTCAAGAGACCCCTGGACGTATGCGTACTCGACGGGCAGATAACAAACCCCTGCGTCCACCATCGGGCGCGCAGGGGCAAAGGCGGATTGTACCAAGAAGTGAGGAGCCGGGGGGCATCCCGGCCGCCTCGCGTCACGGGCCGACCCGGCGAGCGTTTGTCAATGCCGAGGTGCCGTTTACCTGTCGGACGTGGCGTGCGGCGGACAGCGATCGTTGTGCACTGCATACAATGTGGGGTTCCATGTCTGCCAGCCGAACCACCAGCGCCGTGCGCGCCACGACCCCAGCGAGCTACGAAGCGGCGCTGGAGGAACTGGAGCGCCTGCTCGCCGGCATGGAAGGCCAGCAGCTGCCGCTCGATTCCCTGCTCGAGAGCTATCGGCGCGGCGCGGAGCTGCTGGAATTTTGTAAATCACGCCTCCAGGCCGTCGAACAACAAGTCAAGGTCCTCGAGGGTGAAGGATTGAAGCGCTGGGAGGAATCCTGAGGGTGGATGCTGGGGTGTTTGAACAATGGATGCAGCGGTCCCTGGCCGAGGTCGAGACCGCGCTGGAATCCTTCGTGCCGGCCGAGGCGCCGGCCGGCCTCGGCGAGGCGATGCGCTATGCGGTGCTCGGCGGCGGCAAGCGGCTGCGCCCCCTACTCGTGCTCGCGGCCTGCGCGGCCGTCGGCGGTGAGGCCGAGGCCGCGTTGCGCTCGGCCTGCGCGGTCGAGCTGATCCATGCCTATTCGCTCGTGCACGACGACATGCCCTGCATGGACGACGACGTGCTGCGTCGCGGCAAGCCGACGACCCATGTGCAGTTCGGCGAAGCCCAGGCCATGCTCGCCGGCGACGCGATGCAGGCGCTCGCGTTCGAGGTGCTGACGCCCGAGGCCGGCGTCGCGCCGGCGCTGCAGGCGCGCCTGTGCGCGCTGCTCGCGCGCGCGAGCGGCTGGGCCGGCATGGCCGGCGGCCAGGCGATCGACCTCGCCAACGTCGGCCGTGCGATCGACGAGGCGACGCTGCGCGACATGCACCGCCGCAAGACCGGCGTGCTGCTGCAGGCGAGCGTGCTGATGGGCGCGGCCTGCGGCGCGGCGGACGCGCGCGTCTGGCAGGGCTTGAGCGACTACGGCGCGGCGCTGGGCCTCGCGTTCCAGGTCGTCGACGACATCCTCGACGTCACCCAGGACTCGAGCGTGCTCGGCAAGACCGCCGGCAAGGACCTCGACGCGAACAAGCCGACCTATGTCAGCGTGCTGGGCCTGGACGCGGCCAACGCGCTGGCCACGCGGCTGCGCGACGAGGCGCACGCGGCGCTCGCCGCAAGCGGCCTGCGCGACACGCTGTGGCTGAGCCTGCTCGCCGACATGGTCGTCGAGCGCACCAACTAATCAATAGGAGCGGACAGGCATGAACTACCCGCTGCTTGAAACCATCGCGAGCCCGGCCGACCTGCGCCGCCTGCCGCGCAGCGATCTCGCGAAGCTCGCCGGCGAGCTGCGCGCCTGCGTGCTCGACAGCGTCGCCAAGGTCGGCAACGGCCACCTCGGCTCCAACCTCGGCACGGTCGAGCTGACCGTCGCGCTGCACTATGTGTACGACACGCCGCGCGACCGCCTGGTCTGGGACGTCGGCCACCAGACCTACCCGCACAAGATCCTGACCGGCCGGCGCGAGGCGATGGCCACCTTGCGCCAGCTCGGCGGCATCAGCGGCTTCCCGCGCCGCGACGAGAGCGAGTACGACACCTTCGGCACCGGCCATTCGTCGACCTCGATCGCGGCCGCCCACGGCATGGCGATGGCGGCCCAGCTCAAGGGCGAAAACCGCCGCGCGGTCGCGATCATCGGCGACGGCGCGATGACGGCCGGCATGGCCTTCGAGGCGCTCAACAATGCCGGCGTGCCGCATGGCGGCCAGCTCGGCGACATGCTCGTGATCCTCAACGACAACGACATGTCGATCAGCCCGCCGGTCGGCGGCCTGAACCGCTACCTCGCGCGCCTGATGAGCGGCAAGTTCTACGCGAAGGCGCGCGACGGCGCGAAGTCGCTGCTGCGCGATACGCCGCTGTACGAGCTCGCGCGCCGCTTCGAGGAGCACACCAAGGGCATGGTCGTGCCCTGCACGATCTTCGAGGAGTTCGGCTTCAACTACGTCGGCCCGATCGACGGCCACGACCTCGACTCGCTGATCCCGACGCTGGAGAACCTGCGCGACAAGCCGGGCCCGCAGTTCCTCCACGTCGTGACCAAGAAGGGCGCCGGCTACAAGCTTGCCGAGGCCGACCCGGTCAAGTACCACGCGGCCTCGGGCAAGTTCGACCCGCTGGTCGGCTTCGTCGCGCCGGCGACCCAGCCCAAGCAGACCTTCACCCAGGTCTTCGGCGAATGGCTGTGCGACATGGCCGAGCGCGACGCGCGCCTGGTCGGCATCACGCCGGCCATGCGCGAGGGCTCAGGGCTCGTCGAGTTCCACCGCCGCTTCCCGACCCGCTACTTCGACGTCGGCATCGCCGAGCAGCACTCGGTGACCTTTGCCGCGGGCCTCGCTTGCGAGGGCATCAAACCGGTCGTCGCGATCTACTCGACCTTCCTGCAGCGCGCCTACGACCAGCTCGTCCACGACGTCGCGATCCAGAACCTGCCGGTCGTGTTCGCGCTCGACCGCGCGGGCCTCGTCGGCGCCGACGGCGCGACCCACGCGGGCAACTACGACATCGCGTTCACGCGCTGCATCCCGAACATGGCCGTGCTCACGCCGGCCGACGAGAACGAGACGCGGCAGGCCCTGTTCACGGCCTTCGAGCACGACGGCCCGGTCGCGGTGCGCTACCCGCGCGGCGCGGGCGCCGGCGTGACGCCGCAAAAGGAGATGGTCGCGCTGCCCTGGGGCCAGGGCGAGTTGCGGCGCCAGGGCACGCGGATCGCGATCCTCGCGTTCGGCACGCTGCTGTACGCGGCGCTCAAGGCCGCCGATTCGCTCGACGCCACGGTCGCGAACATGCGATTCGTGAAGCCGCTCGACACCGCGCTCGTCGAGCGCCTCGCGCGCGAGCACGACGCGCTCGTCACGCTCGAGGACGGCTGCCTGATGGGCGGCGCGGGCTCGGCCGTGCTCGAGGCCTTGCAGGCCGCGGGCCTCGCCGTGCCGGTGCTGCAGCTGGGCCTGCCCGACGCGTTCGTCGAGCACGGCGACCCGGCCAAGCTGATGAGCCAGTGCGGGCTCGACGCGGCCGGCATCGAGCAGAGCATCCGCAAGCGCTTCGGCACGCGCCTGGCCGTCGTCAAGCAGGCGGCCAACCACTAATTCCAAGCCCTTTCAGAAGCAAGGTCGGCGCGAAGCTGTCATCCTTGCGGCGCCATGAACCAAGTCACCAGCAGCCTGCATATCCCCGACACCCAGAGCGAACGCGACGAGCGCCATCTGGCGATCCAGCGCGTCGGGGTCAAGGACGTGCGCTACCCGCTGCGCATCGAGGTGCAGGGCGGCGTGCAGACGACGGCGGGCACCTGGACGCTCGACGTCGCGCTGCCGGCCGAGCAGAAGGGCACGCATATGTCGCGCTTCGTCGCCTGGCTCGACGGCCTGAAAACGCCGCTCGACGCGCAGAGCCTGCGCGGCCTGCACGCCGCGATGCTCGAGCGCCTCGCGGCCAAGGACGGCTGCACCGAGGTCGCGTTCACCTTCTTCGTGCGCAAGCGCGCGCCGGTCAGCGGCATCGAGAGCCTGCTCGACATGCGCGGCGCGCTCAAGGCCGAGACGCGCGGCGGCCGGACGGTCGTCTGGACCGAGGTCGCCGTGCCGGTCAAGAGCCTGTGCCCCTGCTCCAAGGAAATCTCCGACTACGGCGCGCACAACCAGCGCTCGCTCGTGACGATCCGCGCCGAGCTGCTCGACGCGATGGGCTGGGCCGAGCTCGCGCGCTTTGCCGAGGAAAGCGCGTCGAGCGAGATCTGGCCGCTGCTCAAGCGCGCCGACGAGAAGTGGATCACCGAGCACGCGTACGAGAACCCGAAGTTCGTCGAGGACCTGATCCGCGACGTCGCGCTGCGGCTCAACGCCGACAAGCGGATCGGGCGCTATGCGGTCGAGGTCGAGAACTTCGAATCCATCCACAACCACAGCGCCTACGCGCGTATCGAACGCGTCTGACGGACGCGCTTCAGATCTTCTTGAGCTGTAGCTCGCGCTGCCGCGCGGCGCCCCGCAAGGCCTCGATCAGCGCGCCGCGCAGCGGCTGCGCGGGTCGGTGCAGCGGCTCGAGCACGCTGACCCGGTAGGGCAGCGACACCGAAAACCGCCGCACCACGAGCCCCGCGTTCGCGCAGGCGAGGGCGGTCAGCGGGTTCACGAGCGCGAGGCCGATGCCGGCCTCGACCATCGCGCACACCGCGACCGCGCTATGCGTCTCGACGCGGATGTGCCGCGCCACGCCGGCCGCAGCAAACACCGCGTCGATCTGCGCGCGGTACGGATCGCCGGCCGCGAGACTCACGAAGTCGGCGCCCGCGAAGTCGTGCGGCGTCAGGCGCCGCTTCGCCGCGAGCGCATGGCCGGCCGGCAGCACGCAGACCTCGTCGAGCGCGAGCAGCGGCGTCAGCAGCGTGCCGGGCGGCGCGACCTGCGCTTCGCTGAGCCCCAAGTCGAAGCGCTGCGCGCCCATCCATTCCTCGAGCAGCGGCGCTTCCTGCGGCGTGACGACGAGGCCGGCCTGCGCGTAGCGTTCGCCCAGGGCGCGGCAGGCCGCGGGCAGCAGCGCATGGGCGAGCGCGGGCAGGCTCAGCACCGACAGGCGCTCGCCCTCGGCGCGGCCGAGCTCGGCCGCGCGCTCGCGCACGCGCTCGAGCCCCTGGTAGGAGCGCTGGACCTCGTCGAACAGCGCGAGCGCGCGCGCGGTCGCGCGCAGCCGGCCCTTGTGGCGCTCGAACAGCGCGTAGCCGAGCAGCTGCTCGAGCCGCGCGAGCTCGCGGCTCACGGTCGGCTGCGAGGTGTGGAGCAGCGCCGCCGCGCCGGTCACGCCGCCGGCCGTCATCACGGCGCCGAAGACCTCGATATGGCGGTGGCTGATATTCATATCAGGATTGAATCACATTCGGATATCAAAGCATTTGATTGAATGGATGTGGCGCGGCATGCTCGCGCCAGTCATAGCTGGAGAGATTCCGATGAGCAGCAAGCCCACCCAAGCCGGCGGCCCCTTCACCCCCGCGCGCCTGCAGGCGCTCGCGCGCGCCCACGGCACGCCGCTGTGGGTCTACGACGCCGAGACCATCCGCGCGCGCATCGCCGCGCTGCGCCATTTCGACGTGGTCCGCTTCGCCCAGAAGGCCTGCTCGAACACCCATATCCTGCGGCTCATGCGCGAGCAGGGCGTCAGGGTCGACGCGGTCTCGCGCGGCGAGGTGCTGCGCGCGCTCAAGGCCGGCTACCGGGCCGGCGCCGACGGCGCGATCGTGTTCACGGCCGACCTGCTCGACCACGCGACCCTCGCGACCGTCGTCGAACACCGCGTGCCCGTCAACGCGGGCTCGATCGACATGCTGGATCAGCTCGGCGCCGCGAGCCCGGGCCACCCGGTCTGGCTGCGCATCAACCCGGGCTTCGGCCACGGCCACAGCAACAAGACCAACACCGGCGGCGAGCACAGCAAGCACGGCATCTGGCACGCCGACCTCGGCGCCGCGCTCGCAGCGGTCCGCGCGCATGGCCTGCAGCTCGTCGGCCTGCACATGCATATCGGCTCGGGCGTCGACTACGGCCACCTGGCCCAGGTCTGCGGCGCGATGGTCGGCCTCGTGCGCGAGGCCCACGCACAAGGCCACGACCTCCACGCGATCTCGGCCGGCGGCGGCCTGAGCATCCCCTACCGCGGCGACGAGCCGAGCATCGACACCGCCCATTACTTCGGCCTGTGGGACCAGGCGCGCAAGGAAGCCGAGGCGCTCGTCGGCCACGCGCTCGCGCTCGAGATCGAGCCGGGCCGCTACCTGGTCGCCGAGAGCGGCGTGCTGCTGACCGAGGTGCGCGCGGTCAAGGACGCCGGCGCCAACCACTTCGTGCTCGTCGACGCGGGCTTTAGCGAGCTGATGCGCCCGGCGATGTACGGCAGCTTCCACGCGATGAGCGTGATCGCGGCCGACGGCCAGGCGCGCGCGCCGCGCGCGAGCGTCGTCGCGGGCCCGCTGTGCGAGTCGGGCGACGTGTTCACGCAGGGCGACGGCGGCGTCGTGCTCGCGCGCGAGCTGGCCGACGCGCACGTCGGCGACCTGCTCGTGATCCACGATACCGGCGCCTACGGCGCGTCCATGTCGAGCAACTACAACAGCCGCCCGCTCGTCGCCGAGCTGCTCGTCGACGGCCCGGCCGAACGCCTGATCCGGCGGCGCCAGAGCGTCGACGAACTGCTCGCGCTCGAGGATTGTTGAGCGGGCGTGACGAAGGGGACATAGGGCCTGCCAATGAGGGTCATTGCTTTAATCAAAGCTATCAAAGTCAATGCTTCGATATAGTTGATTCCGTTGTCCAACCAACCCAACGGCAAGCAGCATGTCCCTGATCAACACCCAAGTTCAGCCCTTCAAGGCCCAGGCCTTCCACAACGGCAAGTTCATCGAAGTCACGGAGCAGTCCCTCAAGGGCAAGTGGTCCGTGCTGATCTTCATGCCGGCGGCCTTCACCTTCAACTGCCCGACCGAGATCGAGGACGCGGCCGACAACTACGCCGAGTTCCAGAAGCTCGGCGCCGAGGTCTACATCGTCACGACCGACACGCATTTCTCGCACAAGGTCTGGCACGAGACCTCGCCGGCCGTCGGCAAGGCCAAGTTCCCGCTCGTCGGCGACCCGACGCACGCGCTGACCAACGCGTTCGGCGTGCACATCCCCGAGGAAGGCCTCGCGCTGCGCGGCACCTTCGTGATCAACCCCGAAGGCCAGATCAAGACCGCCGAGGTCCACGACAACGCGATCGCGCGCGACGTCAAGGAAACCGTGCGCAAGGTCCGCGCCGCCAAGTACGTGGCCGAGCACCCGGGCCAGGTCTGCCCGGCCAAGTGGAACGACGGTGCGAAGACGATCACCCCGTCGCTCGACCTCGTCGGCAAGATCTAAGCCGCAGATCCCCGCGGTGAGTCATCACCACGCCGCCGGCCCGCAGGGGCCGGCGGCCCTCAGCGAACGCGTCAAGCCTCGCTGAGAACGTCCGGCAACAGGCGTTCTCAGGGTGGCTCGACCAGCCACGCCCTTACGGAGAACCCCATGCTCGACGACACCCTCAAAGCCCAACTCGCCGCCTACCTCGAACGCGTCCAGCTGCCGTTCGAGATCGTCGCCTCGCTCGACGAACGCGACGCGTCCAAGGAACTGCTGAGCCTGCTGCAGACGATCGCCGGCCTGTCCGACAAGATCAGCCTGCGCACCGACGGCCAGGATGCGCGCCGCCCCTCGTTCACCCTGCAGCGCCAGGGCGCCACCGGCGCGCCGAACCTGCGCTTCGCGGGCATCCCGCTCGGCCACGAGTTCACCTCGCTCGTGCTCGCGCTGCTGTGGACCGGCGGCCACCCGCCCAAGGTCGAGGCCGAGACGCTCGACGCCGTGCGGGCGCTCGACGGCGAGTTCCGCTTCGAGGTCTATATGTCGCTCGACTGCCATAACTGCCCCGACGTCGTCCAGGCGCTGGCGCTGATGGCCGTGCTCAACCCCAAGGTGCAGACCGTCGTCGTCGAGGGCGGCCTGTTCCGCGACGAGGTCGAGGCGCGCGAGATCATGGCCGTGCCGGCCGTGTTCCTGAACGGCGCGCATTTCGGCTCGGGACGCATGGACCTTGCCGAGATCGTCGCCAAGCTCGATACCGGCGCCGCGGCACGCAAGGACCAGGAAGTGAGCGACAGGCTCAACGCCAAGGCCCCCTACGACATGCTGATCGTCGGCGGCGGCCCCGCGGGCGCCGCGGCCGGCGTCTACGCGGCGCGCAAGGGCATCCGCACGGGCATCGCGGCCGAGCGCTTCGGCGGCCAGGTCAACGACACCATGGGCATCGAGAACTACATCTCGATCACCGAGACGACGGGCCCGAAGTTCGCCGCCGCGCTCGAGCAGCATGTGCGCGCGAACGAGGTCGAGATCATGAACGGCCAGCGCGCCGCGCGCCTGATCCCCGCGGCCGAGGCCGGCGGCCTGGTCGGCGTCGAGCTCGCGAACGGCGCCGTGCTCAAGGCCAGGACCGTGATCCTGTCGACCGGCGCGCGCTGGCGCAACGTGAACGTGCCCGGCGAGGCCGAGTACAAGAACAAGGGCGTCGCCTACTGCCCGCATTGCGACGGTCCGCTGTTCAAGGGCAAGCGCGTCGCCGTGATCGGCGGCGGCAACTCGGGCGTCGAGGCCGCGATCGACCTCGCGGGTCTGGTCGCCCACGTGACCTTGCTCGAGTTCGCCGAGCAGCTGCGCGCCGACGCGGTGCTCGTCAAGAAACTGCTGAGCCTGCCCAACGTGGCCGTGCACGTGAACGCGCAGACGACCGAGCTGACCGGCGACGGCAGCAAGCTGAACGGCCTGCGCTACAAGGACCGCGTCGGCGGCGCCGAGCACCACGTCGAGCTCGAAGGCGTGTTCGTGCAGATCGGCCTCGTGCCGAACACCGAATGGCTCAAGGGCGCGATCGAGCTCAGCCGCCATGGCGAGATCGTCGTCGACGCGCGCGGCGCGACCTCGGTGCCCGGCGTGTTCGCGGCGGGCGACGCGACGACGGTGCCGTTCAAGCAGATCGTGATTGCGGCCGGCGACGGCGCGAAGGCCGCGCTCGCCGCCTTCGATCACATGATCCGAAATTGATGATGTCAGGCCGCGGCCTTGCCGCGGCCGTGGACCAGTCCCTCGACGCTGTACGCGGCGAGGGCGGTCCAGATCAGCGCGAAGCCGATCAGCCGACCCGCGTCGAGCGGCTCGCCGTAGACCCAGACGCCGAGCGCGAACTGGAGGGTCGGCGCGACGTACTGCATGAGGCCGAGCAGGGTCAGCGGGATGCGCCTTGCGCCGGCCGCGAACAGCAGCAGCGGCACGGCCGTCAGCGGCCCGGCGAGCAGCAGCCAGCCGACCGTCGCCGCGTCGGCGGCGACGAACGCGCTCTCGCCGCGCAGCGTCCACCCGATTAGGCCGGCGAGCGCGAGCGGCGCGAGCAGCAGGGTCTCGAGCGTCAGCCCCTCGAGCGCGCCGAGCGCCGCGGTCTTGCGCATCAGCCCGTAGAAGCCGAAGCTGAACGCGAGCACGAGCGCGATCCACGGCACATGGCCCGCGCCGACGCCGAGCCACAGCACGCCGAGCGCGGCAAGCGCCACGGCTGCCCATTGCAGCCGGCGCGGGCGCTCGTGCAGGACCAGGTAGCCGAGCGCGACGCTGACGAGCGGGTTGATGAAGTAGCCGAGGCTCGAGTCGACGACATGGTCGTTCTGAACGGCCCAGACGTACATCAGCCAGTTGCCCGACAGCAGCAGCGCCGACAGCGCGAAGCTCGCGAGCAGGCGCGGCCGCTTGAGCGCGTCGCCGAGCCAGGCCCAGCGCCGCAGCGCCGTCAGCACGAGCAGCAGCACGACGAGCGACCACAGCGTCCGGTGCGCGATCACCTCAAGCGCCGGGATCGCCTCGAGGCGCTTGAAGTAGAGCGGGAACAGGCCCCAGATCACGAAGGCGAGAAAGGCATTGAGCATGCCGGAGCGCTGGCTGGACATGGGGTGGCGCGAAGGGCTGAGCTTGGGCGCGCGATTGTGCCTGGATCGGGTTCCCGCGCCTGAGGGGGGTGAATTTGTCAGCTTCTTGTTGGCAGAAGGTTTTTTGCAAGCTTCACGCATTACAGTCGATCGTTAACAAATCTTTGCGTGTCGCCTTGTTACATAGCTTGCAACCCCTTGACGCAGCCCCAGGCGTGCCCTGGCCGTCGCTTGGCGACCTGCTTGCAGGTTTCAACACGCGCCGCAGCAATGTCGGCCGGGTGCTGAGCCTCGGCTGGCAACGCCTGCGCGCGCGCAGCCACCAGGCCGTGCTCGAAGATGGTGTCGCTACCACGCCGCTTGCTCGCCAACTGCTCGGGCAGGGGGCCGACAGTTTCGCACCGTTTTACCGGGCCTTCGTCGACAAGCGCTTCGGCATGCACCAGCGTTTCGTCGAATACCGCCACAACCTCGAGGCCGCCGAGGCCGTGTTCGGCGCGCCGGCCTGCGCAGCCTTCGGCGAAGGGCGACGCGTGACCCTCGTGCGCGTCGGCGACCACACGATCGAGCTCGGCATCAACGACAAATGCCTGCAGGAAGGCCTGTGGGCGCTGAGCTTGCGCGACGCCGAAGGGCGCGTGCTGAGCCGCCTGAGTTTCCTGCTGCTCAGCGACGAGCGCCTGCTGCTCGGCGCAGTCCAAGGGCCGAAGATGCACGACCAAGCCGCGCTGGCCGGCATCCGCCAGGCGACTCGGGTGTTCCATGGCATGCGCCCGGCCTACCTGCTGCTCGACATGGTCAAGCTGCTCGCCGCGCAATGGCGCTTGCAGCTGATCGCGGTCGACCCGCTGCACAAGGCGCGCACGCGGCGCTGGCGCAGCGCGACGGCGAGCCGGCTGTTCTTCGACTACGCGGCGTTCTGGCGCGAGAACGCCGGCGCGCCGGGCCGCGACGGCTTCTGGCACCTCGACCGCCATGTCGACTGGCGCGACCCCGAGGACGCGCCCGCGCGCAAGCGCGCGATGTACAAGCGTCGCGCCGAGTTCATGAGCGCGCTGCCGGCGCTCGCGCGTGCAGGGCTCGCCGGTGCCGCGGCGGAGGCGGCGCCTGTCGCCGCCCCCGTCGTCGCGCTCGGCTCAGTGGACGCGGCGGCGCCGCACGACCAGGCCCACGCCGCCAAGGCCGGCCGCCAGCAGCGCCAGGCTGCTCGGCTCCGGGACGGCGCTGACCGTGAAGTTCGCCGTGAACGGCTGGACTGCGCTGCCCTGGTCCTGGACCCCGGACGTCGTGTCGGCCGTCAGATAGACGTTCAGGCTATGGCTGCCAACGGTTAGGCCCTGCAGGAAGTCGGCGGCCTGGGACAGGCCGCCCCAGACCTGGTTGCCGCCGGTGTCGTAGGTGTTGCCGGCCGGATCGGTGACCGGGTTGTTCTGCTCGAAGCCGAGCGCAACGGCCTGGTAGGCGCCGCCGTCGACGCTCCAGTAGAGCGTCGCGCCGGTCACGTCGCCGCCGCTGTTCTTCCAGGTCAGGATCTCGGCGTTGTCGAGCGTCGCGCCGCTGCCCGCGGCGAAGCTGCCGAAATTCGCGCCCGCGAGGCTCGCGAGCTGCTTCGTGCCCGGGTTGTTGCCCTGGTACCAGCTGCCGTCGACCGAGACGAAGCTGCCAAAGGTGCCGGCGTCCGCCTGGGCGAGCGACGCCGCCGCGAAAGCGGTCGCCGCGATCAGGGTCTTCATGAGTCGGTACTTCACCGTGTCGTCCTCGTCGTTGAAATAAAAGTACGCAGATATCGGCTGATGCCTGTTTTGATCGATCCTAGTTTGCCGGTAATCGCTGATTATTTGAGTAGTAAAACTACGAAGAACGCGACACCGCAAACGCTGCCAGGCGCACGCTCCTGAGCAGCCCCAATGCCCGGGCGCAGCGCGCTGCGGCATGATCGTGCGATGGCACGCATCGTCTTCACCCAGCAGCTGCGGCGCTTCATCGCGGCGCCCGAGGTCGAGACCGACGCGAGCACGCTGCGCGAAGGCCTCGACGCGGCCTTCGCCGGCAACCCGCTGCTGCGCGGCTACGTGCTCGACGAACAGGGCCACCTGCGGCCCAACGTCGTCGTCTTCATCGACGGCCGGCGCCTGCGCGAGCTGCGCAGCCTCGCCGACCCGATCGGTCCCGCGAGCGTCGTCCATGTACTCCAGGCCCTGTCGGGCGGATAAGGAGGAGCGAACCATGAACCCGAACCACGACACCGCGTGGGTCGCCACGCGCAAGGGCCTGTTCGAGCTGCACCACGAGGACGCCGGCTGGCGCATCGCCCATGTGAGCTTTCTCGCCGAGCCGGTCAGCATGCTGCTGCCGCCCGACCCGAACGGCTTCATGCTCGCCGCGCTGAACCTCGGCCATTTCGGCGTGAAGGTCCACGCCTCGGACGACCGCGGCCGCACCTGGCGCGAGGTCGCCGCGCCGCAGTACCCGGCCCAGCCCGAGGGGGCCGAGGGCCCCGAGTGGAAGCTCAAGCAGATCTGGTCGCTCGAGCGCGACGCGCACGGCACGATCTGGGCCGGCACGAACCCGGGCGGCCTGTTCAGCAGCCGCGACGGCGGCGCGAGCTGGCAGCTCAACGAGCCGCTCTGGTACGCGAAGGAGCGCGTCGAATGGTTCGGCGGCGGCTTCGAGTCGCCCGGCATCCACTCGATCTGCACCCACCCCGGCGCGGCCGACGAGTTGCTGCTCGGCGTGTCCTGCGGTGGCGCCTGGCGCACGACCGACGGCGGTGCGGTCTGGCACCTGCGCGCGAAGGGCATGCGCGCCGACTTCATGCCGCCCGAGCGCGGCGACGACCAGAACATCCAGGACCCGCACCGCATCGAACGCTGTGCGGCTGCGCCCGAGGTGCTGTGGGCCCAGCATCATTGCGGCATCTGGCGCTCGGCCGACAACGGCGCGAGCTGGCAGGAATGCAAGGCGCAGCCGTCGAGTTTCGGCTTCGCGGTCGCCGCGCATCCGCTGGACCCGCACACCGCGTGGTTCGTCCCCGGCGTCAAGGACGAAAAGCGCCTGCCCGTCGACGCGGCGCTCTGCGTAACGCGCACGCGCGACGGCGGCAAGACCTTCGAGGCGCTGCGCCACGGCCTGCCGCAGCAGCATTGCTACGACCTCGTCTACCGCCACGGCCTGGCCGTCGACGCGAGCGGCACGCGGCTGCTGATGGGCAGCACGACCGGCAACCTCTGGTCCAGCGACGACGCGGGCGAGCGCTGGCGGCCGGTCTCGGTGCACCTGCCGCCGATCTATGCTGTGCGCTTGCGCTGAGCGCTCACTTCCCTTTCAACCCAAACCTCTCGACCCCATGACCCGAGCCAAGTTCCCGGGCCGCGGCCTCGCCGTGGCCTGCGCCGCCCTCGCGGCGTTCATCGCCCCCGCCAGCCGCGCCGCCGACGCGCCGGCCTTCGACAGCAAGGCCCATTACACGAAGTACGAGTACCGCGTCGCGATGCGCGACGGCGCGCACCTGTTCACCGTCGTCTACCTGCCCAAGGACGCGGGCGCGGGCAAGACCTACCCGATCCTGATGGAGCGCACGCCCTACGGCTGCGGGCCCTATGGCGTCGACCGCGGCGGCCCCGAGCGCATCGCGCCGAGCCGCGAGTTCCTCGAGGCCGGCTATGTCTTCGTCTGCCAGGACGTGCGCGGCCGCTATATGTCCGAGGGGCGCTGGCTCGAAATGACGCCGGCGATCGACGCGAAGAAAAGCGCCCAGGACGTCGACGAGAGCAGCGATACCCACGACACGGTGCAGTGGCTGATCGACCACGTGAAGGGCAACAACGGCCGGGTCGGCCTCTGGGGCATCTCCTACCCGGGCTTCTACACGGCGGCTTCGGTGATCGACTCGCACCCGGCGATCAAGGCCGCCTCGCCCGAAGCGCCGGTGACCGACCTGTTCCTCGGCGACGACAGCTACCACGGCGGCGCGTTCATGCTCGCCGCGAACTTCGACTTCTACGCGGTGTTCAAGCCCCAGGCCAACCCGACCGAGGGCGAGCCCTGGCAGTCCTTCGACTACCGCAACGACGACGCCTACGACTACTTCCTGCGCCTCGGCAATCTCGACGCGATCACGCACGCGATCGGCGACCCGCCGCTGCTGCGCGACGCGATCGAGCACGACCGCTACGACGCCTACTGGCAGGCGCGCTCGCTCGCGCCGCACCTGAAGAACGTCAAGGCCGCGATGCTGACCGTCGGCGGCTGGTTCGACGCCGAGGACCTTGCGGGCCCGCTGCTCGTCGACAAGGCGCTGCGCAAGTACGACCCGGCGACGCCCGAGACGCTCGTGATGGGTCCGTGGACCCATGGCGGCTGGATCGGCCGCGCGGGCAAGTCGCTCGGCCGCGTCGAGTTCGCGCAGGAGAACAGCGAGTTCTACAAGCAGAAGATCATGTTCCCGTTCTTCGAGCAGCACCTGCGCGGCGGGGCGGACGCGAAGCTGCCGGCCGCCTACGTGTTCGAGACCGGCAGCAACGTCTGGCGTCGCTACGACGCCTGGCCGCCCCGCGAGGCGAAGACGCGCACGCTGTGGTTCGGCCCCCAGGGCAGCCTCGGCTGGAGCGCGCCGACCGCCGCGCAGCCGGCCTTCGACAGCTACGTGAGCGACCCCACCCGCCCGGTGCCGTACATCGCCTACGCGGCCCAGGGCGTGCCGCAGGAGTACATGGTCAGCGACCAGCGCTTCGCCGCGACGCGGCCCGACGTGCTCGTCTACGAGACGCCGGTGCTCGACGCGGACGTGACCGTCGCGGGCCCGATCGTCGCAAAGCTCGCGGTCGCGACGACGGCGACCGACGTCGACTGGGTCGTCAAGCTGATCGACGTGTATCCGGCCGCGAGCGGCGCGCCCGAGCCCGAACACCACCGCGGCGCCGACGCGCCGCCGCCCGAGTCGGCGCTGGGCGGCTACGAGCAGCTCGTGCGCGGCCAGCCGCTGCGCGCGCGCTTCCGCCACGGCTACGAGCACCCCGAGGCGGTCGTGCCGAACCAGGTCGAGACCGTCAGCGTCGAGCTGCCCGACGTGAACCACGCGTTCCGGCGCGGTCACCGCATCATGGTGCAGATCCAGAGCAGCTGGTTCCCGCTGATCGACCGCAACCCGCAGAGCTTCGTGACGATCCGCAGCGCGAAACCTGAGGACTTCGTGAGCGCGACGCAGCGCGTCTATCGCTGGCGCGAGCAGCCCTCAGGGATCGAGCTGCGCGTGATCGAGTGAGTCCCATTCGGGTCCCGGCGCCGCGCTGATCTTCAGCGCCGCGCCGCTCGCCGGCTGGGCGAGCTCGACCGCGGCCGCGTGCAGCCACAGCCGCCGCAGGCCGAGCCAGCCCGCGAGCGCGCGGTTCAGCGGCCCCTTGCCGTGGGTCGCGTCGCCGACGATCGGGTGGGCGATGTGCTTGAGGTGGCGACGGATCTGGTGGCGCCGCCCGTGCTGCGGGCGCGCCTCGACGAGCGCGCAGCGCGTCGTCGCGAAGCGCGCGTCGGTCCGGACCGGCCATTCGAAATGCCGCAGGCAGGTCCAGTCGGTGCGTGCGGCCAGCATCGGCTGGCCGGCCGACGGCCGCTCGGGGTCGCGCGCGAGCGCGTGATCGATCGTGCCGCCCGCGCCGACCTCGCCGGGCCAGCCGCGCACGAGCGCGAGGTAGCGCTTGCGCACAAGGCCCTGCTCGAACTGCGCGGCGAGCGCCGCGGCGCTCGCCGCGTCGAGCGCGAACAACAGCACGCCCGAGGTGCCCTTGTCGAGCCGGTGCACGGGCCAGACCGGGCGGCCGAGCTGGTCGCGCAGGAGCTGCAGCGCGAAGCGCTGCTCGTGCGCGTCGAGCGCGCTGCGGTGCACCAGCAGGCCGGACGGCTTCGCGACGGCGACGAGCTGCGCGTCGCTGTAGAGGATGTGCAACATCGGAATGGTGAATCTTGCAGCCCGGCGCCGGGGCCGCGTGAGCTATTTGCGGGGGGCGGCAGTTTCCCCCTTCCGGGGGGCTGGACCCCTCGGCCTAGCCTTGAAAACAATGTGTCATATCGGCCCCGCAATATGGCCCATAACGACAGAGGGAGCCACCCATGCCTCAGGAAATTCATGTCGGATACCGCTCGCGCATGGTCAGCGCGGTCGCCTGGCTGCTGATGGTCGGCGGCGTCGCCGCCGTGCTCGGCTACCTGCTCGACACGGCGCGCACGCTCGCCGCCGCCCACCCGATCGACGTACTCGGCGCGGCCATGGTCGCCTGCCTCGCGCTGCTCGCGCTCGCGACCGGCCACGCGCTCTTGCGCCGCCACGAATGGGCGCGCCGCTCGAGCCAGGTCCTGCTGATCGGGCTGATGCTCGCCTCGCCGCTGATGCCGGCCGTGTCGGGCCTGGGCCTCGGCTTCGTGCTGCCGGGCCTCGGCCTGAGCCTGACGCTCGCCTGGGTGCTCAAGCTGCTGCGCCGGCCCAGCGTCATGCAGGAATTCGCCTGAGCGTCGCGGCCCCTGCGCGGCGACGCGCTCAGGACAACTCGCCGTCGACGTAAAACCATTCGCCGTTCTCGCGCACGAACCGGCTCGTCTCGACGAGCCGGTGTGCTTTTCCGCCGAGCTTGCTGCGCGCGACGAAGGCCACGGTCGCGTGCCCGGCATCCTGCACCTGATGCTTCTTGACCTCGAGGCCGAGCCAGCGCAGGCCCGGCTCGGGCGGCTCGAGCGCGGCGGGCCGCCGGCTCGGGTGCCAGGTCGCGAGCAGGTAGTCGCGCAGGTCGAGCACGAACGCGCTATAGCGCGAGCGCGTCAGCGCCTCGGCGTCGGGCGCCGGCACCCCGGCAAGATAGCCGGCGTGCCAGCGGCCGCAGCAGTCGGCGTAGGCGATGGCGGTGTCTGGCAGGCGGCAAGGGCAGGGTGTCATGGCCCCCACTATAAGGATCCCCTTCACAGCCCCGATGGGCCGCGGCGGGTCTTGGCGAGATGCTGGGCAAGGCGCGAGCCGCCGGCCTGACTCGCGTCAGGTCAAGGCTCGCAACGACGCCCAGCGCCCGCCAAGCCCCGCCCCGAAGGGTTCGTGCGATAACAGGCCCGCACGGGCGTTGCGGCGCTCGGCTCGGGCAACCAGCCCGACCTTCGCGCCGCGCCTACGTGCCGGCCTGTTCTCGCGCGAACGCGGCCCATCGGGGCTGTGAAGGGGATCCTTAGAATACCTGGATGAATTTCCAGGACTCTCCTCCCTCGTTCGCCGTCCCGCCCTCGCTGCTGCAGCACCTGAACCCCGAGCAACTCGAGGCCGTCACCGCGCCGAGCGAGAGCCTGCTGATCCTGGCGGGCGCGGGCTCGGGCAAGACCCGCGTGCTGACGACGCGCATCGCCTGGCTGCTCCAGACCGGCCAGGTCTCGGCCGGCGGCGTGATGGCCGTGACCTTCACGAACAAGGCCGCGAAGGAGATGACGACGCGGCTGTCGACGCTGCTGCCCGTGAACCTGCGCGGCATGTGGATCGGCACCTTCCACGGCCTGTGCAACCGCTTCCTGCGCGCGCACTGGAAGCTCGCGGGCCTGCCGCAGGGCTTCCAGATCCTCGACGCGTCGGACTCGGTCTCGGCGATCAAGCGCGTGATCCGCGCGATGAACCTCGACGAGGAGCGCTACGTGCCCAAGCAGGTCGCGTGGTTCATCGCGGGCGCGAAGGAGGACGGCCTGCGTCCCGGCGACGTCGAGCAGCGCGACGAGGCCACGCGCGTGATGACGCAGGTCTACCAGGCCTACGAGGACCAGTGCCAGCGCGAGGGCGTCGTCGACTTCGCCGAGCTGCTGCTGCGCTCCTACGAGCTCATGCGCGACCAGCCGGCCGTGCGCGCGCATTACCAGCAGCGCTTCACGCACCTGCTCGTCGACGAGTTTCAGGATACGAACAAGCTCCAGTACGCGTGGCTCAAGATGTTCGCGCCGCCGCGAGCCGTCGCCGGGCCGCCCCAAGACGGCTTTACCCCCTCGGGGGGTGAGGGGCCTCATCCTTTCGTGGGTCAGTGCGTGTTCGCGGTCGGCGACGACGACCAGAGCATCTACGCGTTCCGCGGCGCGCGCGTCGGCAATATGGCCGACTTCGAGCGCGAATACGGCGTGCGCCGCGTCGTGCGCCTCGAGCAGAACTACCGCAGCTTCGGCAACATCCTCGACGCCGCGAACGCGCTAATCTCGCGCAACACGCGCCGCCTCGGCAAGAACCTGCGCACCGACGCGGGCCCGGGCGAGCCGATCCGCGTGCACGAGGCCGCGAGCGACTTCGCCGAGGCGCAATGGCTGCTCGAGGAGGCCCAGGCGCTGCACCGCGCGGGCACGCCGCGCGCCCAGATCGCCGTGCTCTACCGCTCCAACGCGCAGTCGCGCGTGATCGAGTCGGCGCTGTTCAACGCCGGCGTGCCCTACCGCGTCTACGGCGGCCTGCGCTTCTTCGAGCGCGCCGAGGTCAAGCACGCGCTCGCCTATCTGCGCCTGCTCGAGAACCCGAACGACGACACCAGCTATCTGCGCGTCGTGAACTTCCCCGCGCGCGCGATCGGCGCGCGCACGCTCGAGAAGCTCCAGGACGTCGCGCGCGCGTCGGGCCGCAGCCTGTACCAGAGCGTCGGCGCGGTCGACGGCCGCGCGGGCGCGAGCCTGCAGGGCTTCAACGCGCTGATCGAGGGCCTGCGCGGCCAGACGCTCGGCCTGACGCTGCGCGAGATCATCGCCCATGTGCTCGAGGGCACGGGCCTGCTCGACTTCTACCGTGCCGACAAGGACGGCGCCGAGCGCCTCGAGAACCTCGACGAACTGCTCAATGCAGCCGAGGCCTTCGTCACGCAGGAGGGCTTCGGCCGCGACGTCGTCGCGCTGCCGGTCGACGAGCTCGCGCCCGGCACGATCGCGGCCGCGGCGGCCGACCGGCCCGAGGCGCCAGCCGCGGCGCCCGTGACGCCCGACGCCGAGACCGGCGAGATCATGTCGCCGCTCGCGGCCTTCCTCACGCACGCCTCGCTCGAGGCCGGTGACAACCAGGCCCAGGCCGGCCAGGACGCCGTGCAGCTGATGACCGTGCACTCGGCCAAGGGCCTGGAGTTCGACGCCGTGTTCATCACGGGCCTCGAGGAGGGCCTGTTCCCGCACGAGAACTCGCTGTCGAGCGAGGACGGCCTGGAGGAGGAGCGCCGCCTGATGTACGTGGCGCTCACGCGCGCGGCCAAGCGTCTGTGCCTGAGCTTCTGCCAGACCCGCATGCTGCACGGCCAGACACGCTACAACGTCAAGAGCCGCTTTCTCGACGAGCTGCCAGAGGCCGCGCTGAAGTGGCTGACGCCGCGCCAGGGCGGCTTCGGCTCGGGCTACGCGCGCGGCTACGCGCAGGCCTGGGAGCGCGGCAGCGGGCTGTCGGGCATCGTCGGCGCGGGCCGCCAGCCGCAGCCGCGCAGCGAGCCGGCCGCGTGGGCCCAGGCGCCGGTGCGCCAGGCCGTGCCCGAGCACGCGGGCCTGCGCGTCGGCAAGAGCGTGTTCCACAACAAGTTCGGCGAGGGCGTGCTGCTCGCCGTCGAGGGCAACGGCGCGGACGCGCGCGCCCAGGTCAACTTCGGCCGCCACGGCGTCAAGTGGCTGCAGCTGTCGATCGCGAAGCTGACGCCGATTGACTGAGGCCCGGTTGCTCAGGCGTCGATGTTCTCGGGCGTCTCGGCGACGAAGCAGTCGACGAAGCTGAAGTACAGCGATGCGTAGAACACCGCCGACAGCATCAGCCCCGCGAACACCATCAGCGGCTGGGCGAGCGCGCCGAGCAGCGCGCCGAGGATGCCGAGCAGCAGGCCCGCGCCGAGGCCGACCGCGACCCAGACCAACGCGTAGACCGCGAACGCGCCGCGGTTGCGCCACAGCGCGAGCGTGCTCGAGAACAGCGCCTGGGCGACGCCGTGTCCGCCCCAGTGCACGAGCGCCGGTGCGTGCCAGAACGGGATCTGCAGCAGCGTGACGGTAATGCAGAGCAAGGCCAGAAAGTCCAGCAGGCCCGGCGCCGCCCAGGCCGCGAGCACCGCCTGCGGGTCGGGCTGCGGCTGCGCGAGCAGCCCGTCGAGGTGCTGCAAGGCGCCGCCGTCGACGCTTTGCGCGAGCTGGAACGCGAGGAACAGCAGCAGGCCGTAGGCGAGGCCCAGCAGCAGCTGGGCGCGGCGCCGCTCGGCCGTGACCTTGAACGGGATCGCGAACACGCCGAGCGCGGGCGTGCCGCCCTGCACGACGACGTGGCTGGCGAGCATGAAGGCCAGCGAGATCAGCGGCAGCAGCGCCATCGAGACGATCTGCAGCGGCTCGAAGATCAGCGGCGGCAGCATGCTCGCGAAGGCCGCGAAGCAGTACAGCGCGGTCAGCGCGAAGGGCTTGCGGCGGAACACCATCCAGCCGTTGCGGACCCATTTGACGCCGTTGGCGGCTGCGACCTGGCGCAGATACAGGACCATGCGCCTATGCCCCGAGCGCGTGCCACGGCGCCTCGATGCGCTCGCGCAGCACGCGCTCGAAATGCGCGGGGTCGTGCGGCTTGAGCAGGCTCGCCTCGCGCGGCAGGTGGAAGTCCCACAGCCGCGACAGCCAGAAGCGCAGCGCGGCCGCGCGCAGCAGCGCGGGCAGCAGGCGGTGCTCCTGGGCCTGGAGCGGCCGCACGCTTTCGTAGGCGCGCACGAAGGCCTCGGCGCGGGCGAGGTCGAGGCGGCCGTCGCCCTGCGCGATGCACCAGTCGTTCAGGCACACCGCGAGGTCGAACAGCCAGGTGTCGACGCCGGCGAAGTAGAAATCGAAGAAGCCGCTGAGCCGGCCCGCGTCGAACATGACGTTGTCGCGGAACAGGTCGGCGTGGATCGGTCCGCGCGGCAGCGAAGCATAGGCAGGCGTCGCGGCGAGGCGGGTCTGCCACGCGAGTTCCGTCTCGAGCAGCTCGCGCTGCGCGGGCGTGAGAAAGGGCAGGACCGCGGGCGCGGTTTCCTGCCACCAGGCGAGGCCGCGCAGGTTCGGCTGGACGAGGGGGAAGTCGCGCCCGGCCAGGTGCATGCGCGCGAGCTGGGCGCCGACCTGGGCGCAATGCGCGGCGTCGGGCGCGAGCTCGTGGCCGCCCGCGAGCTTGTCGACGACGGCGGCCGGCTTCGCCGAGAGCTCGAAGAGGATCTCGCCCGTCGGATCGGCCTGCGGCGCCGGCACCGCGACGCCGTGGCGCGCAAGGTGCTCCATCAGGCGCAGGTAGAACGGCAGCTGGGCGAAGCTCAGGCGCTCGAACACCGTGAGCACGTAGGCGCCGCGCGTCGTCGTCAGGAAGTAGTTGGTGTTCTCGATGCCGGCCTTGATGCCCTTGAGCTCGACGAGCTCGCCGAGGGTCAGCCGGGTCGCCAGGGCCTGGGCCTGGGCAGCGGAGATTTCAGTAAAGACGGCCATGTCAGTGGCGCCTGGCCGCCCGAAGCCACTGACCGCCCCCCTGGGGGGCAGCACGACCGAGCGTAAGTGAGAGAGTGCGTGGGGGTTTCACTTCAGGGTGGCGCGACGCGCGCCAGGAAGTGGCAGGGCGGTTCTTAGAAGTCCAGCACGGACCAGACCGTGCTGCCGACCGCGCGCGCCGCGCCGCGGGGGGACGAGTAGATGTCGCGGAACGGCTCGACGCTCGCGTCACCCACGGTGATCTCGTAGTCGGGCGCCGGGATGAGCTTCGGGTGGACCTTGACCTTGCGCACCTCGCCGCGCTCGCGCAGCTCTTCGACGCGGGCGTTGTTGTCCTCGACGACGATGTGCTCGATCTTGGCGTCGGGGCGCTTGCCCGGCGGCGGATCGTCCTCGATCACGGTCCAGCCCGGCTGCGGCGGCGGCAACTTCGCCGGGGCGTCTTCGGCGTGCGCGAGCGCGCACGCGCAGAGCAGGGCGGTGGGGATCAGGGCGTAACGCAACATGAGGGCCATTCTATGCCCGCGGCGCCGGCGCTGCCTTGGCCCCCGGGCAGCCGGCACAATGGCCCCATGACGAAACCCCTGATGCTGCTGGTCGACGGCTCCAGCTACCTGTACCGCGCGTTTCACGCGATGCCCGACCTGCGCGGCCCCGAGGGCGTGCCGACCGGCGCGCTGCACGGCATGGTCGCGATGCTCAAGAAGCTGCGCGACGACGTCGGCGCGGGCCACGCGGTCTGCGTATTCGACGCCAAGGGGCCGACCTTCCGCGACGCGTGGTACCCCGCGTACAAGGCGCAGCGCCCGCCGATGCCCGAGGAGCTGCGCGCCCAGATCGCGCCGATCCACGAGGTCGTGCGCCTGCTCGGCTGGCCCGTGCTCGAGGTGCCCGGCATCGAGGCCGACGACGCGATCGGCACGCTCGCACGCGCGGCCGCCGAGGCCGGCCACCAGGTCTTGATCTCGACCGGCGACAAGGACCTGGCGCAGCTCGTCACGCCCGACGTCACGCTGATCAACACGATGAGCAACGAGCGCCTCGATGCGGCCGGCGTCGTCGCGAAGTTCGGCGTGCCGCCCGAACGCATCGTCGACTACCTGACGCTGATGGGCGACACCGTCGACAACGTGCCCGGCGTCGAGAAGGTCGGGCCGAAGACGGCCGCGAAGTGGATCGCCGAGTACGGCTCGCTCGACGGCGTGATTGCGAGTGCCGACAAGATCAAGGGCGTCGCGGGCGAGAACCTGCGCAAGGCACTCGACTGGCTGCCGATGGGCCGCAAGCTCGTGACCGTCAAGCTCGACTGCGACCTCGCCGGCCATGTGCCGGGCTGGCCCGGGCCCGAAGCGATCGGGGCGCTCGCGCTCAGGCCGGTCGACCAGGCCGCGCTCGCCGACTTCTACGCGCGCTACGGCTTCCGCACCTGGCTCAAGGAGCTGACCGGCGCCGTGCCAGCGCCGGCCGCCGGCGCGCCGGCCGCGGGCGCCGACGACCTGTTCGCGCCGCCGCCGCCGGCCGCGCCGGTCGAGCGCCGTTACGAGACCCTGCTCGAGCTCGCCCGGCTCGACGCCTGGGTCGCCAAGCTCCGGGCCGCGCCGCTCGCGGCCGTGGACACCGAGACCGACTCGCTCGACCCGATGCGCGCGCGCATCGTCGGCATCTCGTTCGCGACGGCGCCCGGCGAGGCCGCCTACGTGCCGGTCGGCCACAACGGCCCCGACGCACCCGAGCAGCTGCCGCTCGACGCCGTGCTCGCGCGCCTGAAGCCCTGGATCGAGGACGAGGCCGCGGCCAAGATCGGCCAGAACCTCAAGTACGACACGCACGTGTTCGCGAACCACGGCCTGCAGCTGCGCGGCGTGCGCCACGACACCATGCTCGAGAGCTACGTGCTCGAGGCGCACAAGACCCATGGCCTCGGCGCGATCGGCGAGCGCTGGCTCGGCCGCTCGGGCATCGCCTACGAGGACCTGTGCGGCAAGGGCGTGCACCAGATCCCGTTCGCCCAGGTCGACGTCGCGCGCGCGGCCGAGTACTCGTGCGAGGACTCGGACATGTGCCTGCAGGTCCATGCGGTGCTGTGGCCGCGCATCGAGGCCGACGCGGGCCTGCGCTTCGTCTACGAGCAGGTCGAGGTGCCGACCAGCGCGCTGCTCGCGCGCATCGAACGCAACGGCGTGCTGATCGACGCGGCCAGGCTCGCCCAGCAGAGCCGCGAGCTCGCCGAGCGCATGGTCGCGACCGAGCAGCAGGCCTTTGATGCGGCCGGCCAACCGTTCAATATCGGCAGCCCCAAGCAGATCGGCGAGATCCTGTTCGGCAAGCTCGGCCTGCCCATCGTCAAGAAGACCGCGACCGGCGCGCCGTCGACCGACGAGGAGGTGCTCGAGAAGCTCTCGGCCGACTACCCGCTGCCCGCGCGCATCCTCGAGTACCGCGGCCTCGCCAAGCTCAAGAGCACCTACACCGACAAGCTGCCGCTGCAGATCAACGCGGCGACGGGCCGCGTGCACACCACCTACGCGCAGGCCGTCGCCGTGACGGGCCGGCTCGCGTCGAACGACCCGAACCTGCAGAACATCCCGATCCGCACGGCCGAGGGCCGGCGCGTGCGCGAGGCCTTCGTCGCGCGCCCCGGCCACCGCCTCGTCAGCGCCGACTACTCGCAGATCGAGCTGCGCCTGATGGCGCATATCAGCGAAGACCCGGGCATGCTGCGCGCGTTCGCCGACGGCGTCGACATCCACCGCGCGACCGCGTCCGAGGTGTTCGGCACGCCGCTCGCCGACGTCTCGGCCGAGCAGCGCCGCTACGCCAAGACGATCAACTTCGGCCTGATCTACGGCATGGGCGCGTTCGGCCTCGCGGCCAGCTTGGGGCTCGAGCAGAAGGCCGCGAAGGACTACATCGACCGCTACTTCACGCGCTTTGCCGGCGTGCGCGACTACATGGAGCGCACCAAGGCGTTCGCGCGCACGCACGGCTATGTGCAGACCCTGTTCGGCCGGCGCATCTACCTGCCCGAGATCAAGGGCGGCAACGGCCCGCGCAAGGCCGGCGCCGAGCGCCAGGCGATCAACGCGCCGATGCAGGGCACGGCGGCCGACCTGATCAAGCTCGCGATGGGCGCCGTGCAGAAGGCGCTCGACGCCGCGGCGCGCGCGACGCTGATCGTCATGCAGGTCCACGACGAACTCGTGTTCGAGGTGCCCGAGGCCGAGCTCGACTGGGTCAAGGCCGAGGTGCCCAGGCTGATGGCCGGGGTCGCCGAGCTGCGCGTGCCGTTGCTCGCCGAGGTCGGCGTCGGCGCGAACTGGGACGAGGCGCACTAAATGAAGCCCCTCGTCCAAGGAGTACCTTGGCCGGTCCCCCGCGGGGACGGCGATGCTTGCCGGATTGACCGGCAAGCACATCGCCATGCGGGCCGGCTTGGGAGCGGCCCGGCGCTCGGCCCCGAGCTTGCATGCGCCGTGAGCGCTACGGCGAGCCAATCGGCAGCTCCGGTAGCGCTCGGGTAGCATCGCCGCCCATGAACTGGCCTTACGAGTTGCAGATCGGCTGGCGCTACACGCGCGCGGGCCGCGGCGGGCGCCGCAACCGCTTCATCTCCTTCATCTCGGGCGTGTCCATGCTCGGCATCGCGCTCGGCGTGGCCGCGCTGATCATCGTGCTGTCGGTGATGAACGGCTTCCAGAAGGAGGTGCGCGAGCGCATGCTGTCGGTCGTCGCCCATGTCCAGCTGACGCGCTACGACGGCCAGGCGCTGCCCGACTGGCACGCGCTGGCCCAGGCCGCGGCGGCCGACCCGGCCGTGGCCGGCGCCGCGCCGTACATCGAGACCCAGGCGCTGATCGCGCGCGGCGACGACATGCACGGCGCGATCGTGCGCGGCATCGCCCCGGATCAGGAGCCGAACGTCACGCCGCTCGCCGCCGAGCTCAAGAACACGCTGCTCAAGCGCCTCGTGCCCGGCCAATGGGGCATCCTGCTCGGCGCCGAACTCGCGCGCAACCTCGGCGTCGGCGTCGGCGACAAGATCACGCTCGCGGCGCCGAGCGGCGAGACCACGCCGGCCGGCGTCGTGCCGCGGCTCAAGACCTTCGTCGTCCAGGGCACGTTCACGGTCGGCCATTACGAGTACGACTCGGGCCTCGCGCTGATCGACATCGACGACGCCGCGCGCCTGTTCCGCAGCGGCGGCCCGACCGGCGTGCAGCTGCGCCTGCACGACGTGAACGCGGCGCGCGAGGTCGGCGACGCGCTCGCGCAGCGCCTCGGCCCCGAGATCCTCGTGCGCGACTGGACGCGCACCAACGCGGCCTGGTTCGACGCCGTGCAGCTCGAGAAGCGCATGATGTTCATCGTGCTCACGCTGATCGTCGCGGTCGCCGCGTTCAACCTCGTGTCGACGCTCGTGATGACGGTCACCGACAAGCAGGCCGACATCGCGATCCTGCGCACCTTCGGCGCGACGCCGCGCTCGATCATGGGCATCTTCATGGTCCAGGGCGCGACCTCGGGCGTCGTCGGCACGCTCGCGGGCACGCTGCTGGGCCTCGTCGTCGCCTACAACGTCGACGTGATCGTGCCCTTCATCGAACATCTGCTGCACACGCGCTTCCTGCCCGGCAGCGTCTACATCATCACGCGCATGCCGAGCGACCCGCAGCGCGGCGACATCGTGCCGATCGTGATCGCGGCGCTCGTGCTCGCATTCGTCGCGACGATCTATCCGAGCTGGCGCGCGAGCCGCGTCCAGCCGGCGGAGGCGCTGCGCTATGAGTGAGGCCAACAACGCCATCGTGCTCGACGCGCAGAACCTGTCGCGGCGCTTCCAGGAGGGCGGCCTCGACGTCAGCGTGCTCGGCGGCGTGTCGCTGCGCGTGCGCGCGGGCGAGACGCTCGCGATCGTCGGCGCGTCGGGCTCGGGCAAGTCGACGCTGCTGCACCTGCTCGGCGGCCTCGACCGGCCGAGCACCGGCCGCGTCGAGCTCAAGGGCCGCGACCTGCAGGCGCTGGGCGAGGCCGAGCGCGGCGCCTGGCGCAACGCGCACCTCGGCTTCGTCTACCAGTTCCACCACCTGCTGCCCGAGTTCAGCGCGCTCGACAACGTCGCGATGCCGCTGCGCGTGCGCCGCATGCCGGTCGCTGCGGCGCGTGCGGCCGCGGCCGCGATGCTCGGTCGCGTCGGCCTCGCCGCGCGCGCGGGCCACCGGCCCGGCGAGCTGTCGGGCGGCGAGCGCCAGCGCGTCGCGATCGCGCGCGCGCTCGTCACGGCGCCGGCCTGCGTGCTCGCCGACGAGCCGACCGGCAACCTCGACCGCACGACCGCGCAGAGCGTGTTCGAGCTGATGCTCGGCCTCGCGCGCGAGGCCGGCACGGCCTTCGTGATGGTCACCCACGACGAACACCTGGCCGCGCAATGCGGCTCGCAACTCAGATTGAGCGCCGCATGAGTACCGCCGCCCGCTACATCCTCAAGCTCAGCTGCCCCGACCGGCCCGGCATCGTCCACGCGGTGAGCGGTTACCTGCTCGCCCAGGGCGGCAATATCCTGACCTCGGCCCAGCATGGCGACGCCGACCACCGGCGCTTTTTCATGCGCATCGAGTTCGAGGCCGCGGCCGAGCTCGCGGCGATGCGCGCGGCGTTCGCGCCGCTCGCCGCGCAGCTGCAGATGGATTGGGAGCTCGTCGCCGGCGCCGCGCGCCTGCGCGTGCTGCTGCTCGTGTCCAAGCTCGGCCATTGCCTCAACGACCTGCTGTTCCGCGTGCGCACCGGCCACCTGCCGATCGAGATCCCGGCGATCGTCGGCAACCACCGCGACTTCTACCAGCTCGCGGCCTCGCACGACATCCCGTTCCACCACTTCCCGCTGCTCAACGCGAGCGACGAGCAAAAGGCCGCGCAGGAGGCCAAGATCCGGGCCGTCGTCGAGGAGCAGGGCATCGAGCTCGTCGTGCTCGCGCGCTATATGCAGATCCTGAGCCCTGCCATGTGCGAGTTCCTCGCCGGCCGTGCGATCAACATCCACCACAGCTTCCTGCCGAGCTTCAAGGGCGCGCGGCCCTACCACCAGGCCTACGAGCGCGGCGTCAAGCTGATCGGCGCGACCGCGCATTACGTGACGAGCGACCTCGACGAGGGGCCGATCATCGAGCAGGAGGTCGCGCGCATCGACCACAGCCTGTCGCCCGAGCAGCTCGTCGCGATCGGCCGCGACGTCGAATGCGTGACGCTCGCGCGCGCGATCCAGTGGCACGCCGAGCACCGCGTGCTGCTGAACGGCCACCGGACGGTGGTGTTCCGCTAAGGGAATCGCGTGCGGTGTTGATCGACACCCACTGCCACCTCGACGCGGCCGAGTTCGACGCCGACCGCGCGGCCGTGATCGCGCGCGCGCGCGCCGCGGGCGTCGCGCAGATCGTCGTGCCGGCCGTCCATGCGGCGAACTTCGAGACGGTGAGGCGGCTCGCCCACGCTGAAGACCTGCGCTATGCGCTCGGCGTCCACCCGCTCTACGTGATGCAGGCCGCCGACGCGGACCTCGCGCGGCTCGACGCGCTGCTCGCCGAATGCCGCGACGACCCGCGCCTCGTCGGCGTCGGCGAGATCGGCCTCGACTTCTTCGTGCCGGGCCTCGACGCGGCGCGTCAGCAGCACTTCTATGTAGAGCAGCTCAAGCTCGCGCGCCGGCACGGCCTGCCGGTGATCCTGCACGTGCGCAAGAGCGCCGACCCGCTGCTCGCGGGCCTGCGCCGCGTCGGCCACCGGGCCGGCGGCATCGCCCATGCGTTCAACGGCAGCGTCCAGCAGGCCGAGGCCTTTGTCGCGCTCGGCTTCAAGCTCGGCTTCGGCGGCGCGCTGACCTTCGAGCGCGCGCTGCAGATCCGCCGACTCGCGGCCGCGCTGCCGGCCGACGCGCTCGTGCTCGAGACCGACGCGCCCGACATCCCGCCGCAATGGCTCTACCGCACGGCAGCCGAGCGCGCGGCCGGCGCGACGAGCCGCAACGAGCCGGCCGAGTTGCCGCGCATCGCCGCCGTGCTCGCCGATCTGCGCGGCACGACGCTCGACGCGATCGTCGCGCACACGGCTGCGAACGCGCGCGCGGCCTTGCCGCGGCTTTAGCACCGAGGCAGCCGCGCGCCCAGCAGACCCGCAGACGCTGGGGCCCTGCGCCGTCTCAGCGGTTGCGCGGCGCGACCGGCGTGTCGGGCACCGGGTAGCCGGCCGCGCCGAAGGTCGCGACGACCGCCTTGTGCGTGTCGAAATAGACCTGCCAGTAGTGGTTCGTGTGCGTGTACGGCCGCACGCACAGCAGCGGGCCCTCGGGCGTGAAGCTCAGGATCTCGATGTCGGGGGCCGGGCTCGTCGCGACGTTCGCGATCGCGGCGATCGCCGGGCGCAGCCGCGCGATCGCGTCGAGCGGGTCGACGCTGTTCGCGACCTTGGCGACGCAGTCGACGCGCCGGTAGGGCAGGGTCGAGTAGTTCTGGATCGTGTCCGAGAAGATCTTGTTGTTGCCGACGACGGTCTGGACGTTGTCGGGCGTGACGACGGTCGTGCCGAACAGGCCGATCTCGTGGACCGTGCCCGTCACGCCGCCGACCTGGACGAAGTCGCCGACCTTGAACGGCCGCAGCACCTGCATGAACACGCCGGCCGCGAAATGCGTGAGCAGGCCGCCCCAGGCCGTGCCGATCGCGAGGCCAGCGCCCGCGAGCAGCGCCGCGAACGAAGTCGTCTGGACGCCGAAGATCCCGAGGATCGCGAGCACGAGGATGATGTTCAGCGTGACCGTGAGGATCGAGCACAGGTAGTTCAGCAGCGTCGAGTCGACCTTGCGGCCGGCCTCGAGCGCGCGCGAGAACAGGCGCAGGGCAATGTTGATAATCCACCGTCCGATGATCCAGGCGACGAGCGCCGCGAGGATCTTGAGTCCGAAATCCGCGCCCTTGGTCGCGATGAATTGCCAGACGGCGTCCGTGTTCACCATGTTCAGCATCAGCTTTCTCCTTGTGGTCCAACTACAAAACATCTGCGCGTCCGCGCGCGCGACGCCGCGATGATCTCAGGCGCCGACGCGGCGACCAAGCCCCCGTTGTCGCGCGGCCTCGCGCCCGAGGTCGGCGCGGACGACGGGCTCTTGATCCTCGGCAGCTTTCCGGGCGTACGCTCCTTGCAGGCGCAGGCCTACTACGGCCACCCGCAGAACCAGTTCTGGCGCCTGCTCGGCGCCGTGTTCGGACTGCCGCTGCCGGAGAGCGACTACGTGCGCCGGCTCGCGCTGCTGCGCGGCGCCGGCATCGGCCTGTGGGACGTGATCACCGAGGCCGAGCGCGAGGGCAGCCTCGACAGCGCGATCCGCCGGCCCCGCGCGAGCGACCTGCACGGCCTGCTCGACCGCCTGCCGCGGCTGCGCGTGATCGGTTTCAACGGCGCCACGGCCGCGCGCCACGGCCGGCGCGAACTCGGCGCCCGCGTGAGTTCCTACCGCGTCGTCGACCTGCCGTCGTCGAGTCCCGCCCATACCCTGGCGTTCGACGCCAAACTTGTCCGATGGAGAAGCCTTCTTGAAGAATGCCAAGACGCCTGAGTGGGCCCCGGCGACGCTGAGCGAATACGACGGCGTGCGCTTCCTGCACCTCGACTCGATCTGGGTCCAGGGGGCGATGCGCATCCGCCGGCCGCAAAAGCTCGAGCTCGAGTACATCCAGCGCATGCTCGCGTGGCTGCTGTGGCGCGACGCCGCCACCCTGACCGAAGGCCGTGCCGTGCAGCTGGGCCTCGGCGCGGCCGCGCTCACGCGCTTCACGAGCCAGGTGCTCAAGATGCCGACAACGGCGGTCGAGATCAACCCGAGCGTGATCGCCGCCTGCCGCAGCTGGTTCCAGCTGCCGGAGGACAACGAGCGCCTGCGCGTCGTCAATCTCGACGCGGCGCGCTGGCTCGAGCAGGCCGAGCCGCAGCAGGCGGCCGTGCTCAACGTCGACCTCTACGACCACGACGCCGCCTCGCCGGTGCTCGACGACGAGGACTTCTACGCGGCCTGCCGCGCGCTGCTCGCCGACGGCGGGCTGATGACCGTGAACCTGTTCGGCCGCAACGCCTCGTTCGCGCGCAGCGCCACGCGGCTCGCGCGCGTGTTCGGCTCGGACCAGGTCTGGACGCTCGCGCCGACCAAGGAGGGCAATACCGTCGTCGTCGCCGCGCGCGGCGTCCAGGTGCCCGACCGTGGCGAACTCGAGCGCCGCGCCGCTAATATCGAGGCGCGTTACCTGGACTACGGCGTGCCGGCGCGGAAATGGTTGCGGCTGGTGCGGCCTCTGCCCCTGAGCATCCTCAACCCATTGCAAGCCTGAGCCCTGCCATGAACGCTCCGACCTCGGCCACCACACCGGCGCCGTCCGCCGCCCGCCCGTCGCCCGCCGCCGGCGGCCGGCTCGAGTGGCGCGCGCTGCTGCGCTGGCTGCACGACGACGGGCTGATCGACGACACCCAGGTCAAGCGCGTCGAGCAGCGCTTCGCGGCCGGCGACAGCTCGATGCACCCGCTCGTGCGCCTCGGCCACGCGGGCCTGCAGCGCGTCGACGCGGGCAACCTCAAGGGCAAGGCGCTCGACGTCGACGCGCTGACCGAGTGGCTGGCCGCGCGCGTGCGCATGCCCTATCTGCGCGTCGACCCGCTCAAGGTCGACGTCGGCCGCGTCGCCGAGGTCATGTCGGTCGGCTACGCCGAGGCCAAGCGCTGCCTGCCTATCGCGGTCGGCCTCAACGAGGTCACGATCGCGACCTGCGAACCCTACGACATCGGCTGGGTCGCGCAGATCGAGTCGCACGCGCGCAAGGCGATCAAGCTCGTGATCGCGAGTCCGCTCGAGGTCTCGCGCTACACGACCGAGTTCTTCACGCTCGCGCGCTCGGTGCGCGCGGCCGCGAAGGCCGGCGAGGTGAACCAGCCCGCGAGCTTCGAGCAGCTCGTCGAGCTCGGCCGCAGCAACCGTGCGCTCGACGCGAACGACCAGGGCGTGGTCCAGGTCGTCGACTGGCTCTGGCAATACGCGTTCGACCAGCGCGCGAGCGATATCCACCTCGAGCCGCGCCGCGAGATGGGGCTGATTCGCTTCCGCATCGACGGCGTGCTGCACACCGTGTACCAACTGCCGCCGACCGTGATGAGCGCGATGACCTCGCGCATCAAGCTGCTCGGCCGCATGGACGTGGTCGAGCGCCGGCGCCCGCTCGACGGGCGCATCAAGACGCGCAACCCGGCCGGCGAGGAGGTCGAGATGCGCCTGTCGACGCTGCCGACCGCGTTCGGCGAGAAGATGGTCATGCGCATCTTCGACCCCGACGCGGCCGTGCAGGACCTCGCCGGGCTCGGCTTCTCGAGCCACGACGCCGAGCGCTGGGAACAGCTGACGGCGCGCGCCCACGGCATCATCCTCGTGACCGGCCCGACCGGCAGCGGCAAGACGACGACGCTCTATTCGACGCTCAAGCGCCTCGCGACCGACGAGGTCAACGTCTGCACGATCGAGGACCCGATCGAAATGATCGAGCCGAGCTTCAACCAGACGCAGGTCCAGACCGCGCTCGACCTCGGCTTCGCCGAGGGCCTGCGCGCGCTGATGCGCCAGGACCCGGACATCATCATGGTCGGCGAGATCCGCGACCTCGCGACGGCCGAGATGGCGATCCAGGCCGCGCTGACCGGCCACCTGGTGTTCAGCACCCTGCATACCAACGACGCGGCGTCGGCGATCACGCGACTCGTCGACCTCGGCGTGCCCAGCTACCTGATCAGCGCGACCGTGATCGGCGTGCTCGCCCAGCGCCTCGTGCGCACGCTGTGCCCGGTCTGCAAGCAACCGGACCCGGGCGTCACGCGCGAGTCGCTCGGCGAGATGGTCAAGCACTGGCGCATGAACGGCGGCGTCAAACCCTATAAGCCGGTCGGCTGCCTCGACTGCCGCAACACCGGCTACCGCGGCCGAGCCGGTCTCTATGAACTGCTGACGATCAGCGAGGCGGTGCGCGGCCATCTGCACCCGAACGTCGACCTCGCCGGCCTGCGCCGCCAGGCCGCGCAGGAGGGCCTGCGCCCGCTGCGCCTCGCCGGCGCGATGAAGGTCGCCGAGGGCGTGACGACGGTCGACGAAGTGCTGCGCAGCACGCCGCAATGGGAAGGCTGAAAGAGATTCTTCGAAGACTCTTCCATCGGCCAAAAATCTCATGCTATAGTGGCGGACTTCGCTGAACACAGAACTGCATTGCAGGTCCGGGGCGGCGAAGAAAAGCGGGTGCTTAGGCAGGCTTGGCTG